>Ga0268265_10000083_pt1 | contig 120015 bp, 111 predicted proteins | sample KBSSwiS52_FD_190355 | JGI IMG/M metagenome (GOLD analysis project Ga0268265, IMG submission 190355) | Switchgrass rhizosphere microbial communities from Kellogg Biological Station, Michigan, USA - KBS Switchgrass S5-2 (SPAdes) (version 2) | ecosystem: Host-associated > Plants > Roots >... | reverse complement strand
TGGCACCGGTGAACTCGGCGCTGGTCACCGGCCAGAACTATTACACCGCCATCACAAGGGCCAGATATGGCGTGAAGCTGTGGACGGAGGATTCCAGGCGGCTGGTCGAGAAGCTCGAGCGCAGGTCCGGGGAGAAAACATCGTCGCTCGAAGGGCTGGGGCGCCTGGATCGCGATAGTCATCGCGGCCGGTTGCCGCGTCATGGCGAACGGTGGGAGCAATTGCGTGCCCGACAGCGCGAGGATCGGGAAGCACGCCGCGAGCGTATGGTACAAGAAGCGCAACCGCCAGCCCGCGGCCCGCTCGTCTCCATCGCGCATGGTCTGGCGGGGCGGGCGCAGACGGTCCTTCAGATGCTCGATCATTATCTTGAGCAGGTCCTATCGCGCGGGCAGGGCGCCGGCGTGGCGCAACCAGACCGCGACCATAATCAAGCCACGCCACCACATCAGCCGGAGCGGCCGGCCGGCCCCGACCACTGAATGATGGAGAAGTGTGATGACCCGATGGGCTCTGTCAGAGCGACGCATCGCCCCTCATGTTGCCACTGCCTTGCTTGTGTTTGCTGCGCCCCCTGCCATGGCCGAGGTCAATCCGTCGCACGAGCAGCAATTGATCGGCGAATGCATCGCGAAGGCTGCCAAGGGCCGGATATGGCTTGAGCGCACGCTCTGGGGACTGAGAGACCAGGAGGGAGGTTGGGTCGGCGCCGAAATCGCAAACACCGATGACAGCCACGACCTCGGTCCCTTGCAGGTCAACAGCTGGTGGATTCCGCGCATCGCCAAAGCGACGAAGCGGCCTCCAGCCGTTATCCGCTACTGGCTGCAGCACGATGCCTGCTTCAATGTCGCCGCGGCGCGCTGGATTTTCCTGTCCGGCATGACGGTAACGCGCGATTACTGGAAGGCGGTGGGCGTATATCACAGTCCGACCTTTTGGCGCCAGCGTGCCTATGCGGTTCGGGTGGCTGGGCATATGAAACGCCGATTCGGTCATCGCGTTTTGGCGCCCGAAGGCCGGATACGGTCCCAGTGATCGACGTATTACCGACGCGATCTGAAAGGAATGATCGGCTTCTGCGTTGAGAGAGCGAATCGATCTCCGACAAAATCAATCCCTGGTCTCTGCCTTCGGAGGGCACCAAGGCTGTCGGGAAAAGCCAATAAAATCAGTGGTTTTGGAGGTTTATCTCGAGATAATTTCCGCTTTTGGGACTAAGTCGAGCTATTCGCTATCCCAGCACTATCCCAAGAATTCGGCGCTGAAGGGCAGGGGACAGTGCTACTGCGGCAGCCAAGGTGACGGAGCTGACGGGATCGAACTCTCAACGCAAACGACGGAATTGCGCGGAAAAATGGCTGAAAACCGCTTCTTCTGCGTCACTCGGCCCACTGGCATCGTTCGCGATCAGCCGTCATTGACTGCCAAAAGCCATGTTGCAAGTGGGCATGATGCGTGAGCAACGACGGAGAGGAGAGGCGTTTGTCACGAGCTATCAATCGGCTCACGGTCCGCCAGGTGGATGCGTTGAAAGCGCCTGGCCGGCATTCGGACGGGGGTGGTCTCTATCTCAGGATCACGTCACAAGGTGCGCGGGCTTGGGTCTTCATGTCGGCGGTCGGTGGCAAGCGTGCCGAGATCGGTCTTGGGGCGGCGACTGTCGTGTCCATTGCCCAAGCGCGTAGGCAGGCAGAGCGATTCCGCGAGGCTGTGGCCGCCGGCCAGGATCCTCGGCAGGCAATTGCGCCGCCGGAGCCGGAAGGCGTTGCGCTAGTTCCGACCATACCGACGTTCCGCGATTTTTCGACCGAGCTTTTCGAGAGTCTAAGTGACGGCTGGCGCAACGCCAAACACAAGTGGCAGTGGACGCATAGCTTGCGGGATCACGCGTCGGCACTGCTCGACAAGCGCGTGGATGCGATTACGACAGAGGATGTCCTGGGCACGTTGCGACCTATCTGGTCAACCAAGCCTGAAACGGCGAGGCGGGTGCGCAGGCGAATCGAACGCGTGCTGTCGGCTGCCAAAGCTGCCGGCCTCGGTCTGGTGAGAACCCGGCGAGCTGGCGTGGGCATCTCGATCAGCTGCTTCCCGCGCGCAAGAAGCTAACGCGCGGTCATTCCACCCGACTTTACCGGCCGGCCCAGCCGAGCGCATCGCCGCAGGCGACGGGAATTCCGCGCAGCTGACAGAAGATTTGGCTCCCGAGCATATACGGGGGTCTCGAACACATCCGAAAAAACAAGGCGGTAGCGCTTCGCCCGTCGGAAGATGGCTCTGTGGAAGCCCTACTGGCTAACTGGGCTAACCCTCAACCGGGTAACCCGACTCAACGGATTTGGCGGCGAGTCCAAAAAATACGCCAAGCCAGAGAGTCCCACGATTAACGATTGCGACCTGCGTCGATATTTGATATTCGGTTCAAAAATGGAGGCGCGACGTTGCACGATAGGAAGCGGAATGGACCTCAGGCACACCGTAGAGGCGATCTGTCTCGTAAGCTAAGGTGCACGACGCGGCGTCAGTTAGTGGTCACGGCTGCTGCCGATCTCTCCAGCTCGACGTCAACTAGTAAAAGTCTGGCATTTACCAACGCCGGACGTCGTCGACAGCCGGATCTCGGCAAAAAATGAGATTATTTGCGCTGTAAACAACGTGATGCGCTCTGGGGAGGAAAAAATGAAGGCACTCAAATTATTAATGGCAGGGGTTGCGGGATTCGGGATCGCCGCACCAGCGGCGGCGCAGGATATGCAGGTTCCGCAACCGGCGACTGCCGACACAGGCGGTCTCGACGATATCGTGGTCACTGCCACACGCCGTGAGGAATCGCTCCAGCGGGTTCCGATCGCCATCACTGCGTTGAGCGGCGATCGGCTCGCGCAATAGAGCATAACGTCCTTGAAGCACGTGGCGCAGCTTTCCCCCGGACTGCAGATTCTCCCGGCTTTCGTGCCAGGCAACCCAACGTTCCAGATCCGCGGCCAGTTTCAATCCGATACCGCGCCAACGATCGAATCTTCGGTCGGCCTCTACTTCGACGACGTGAATATCGCGCGATCGGCCGGGTCGCTCGCCAATTTCCTTGATATCGCGCGCGTCGAAGTGCTGAAAGGGCCACAGGGCACATTGTTTGGCAGGAACACGACTGGCGGCGCGATCCGCATCGTTTCCAATCGGCCGACGAGCGATTTCGAAGGCTATGGCAAGATCGGGTACCAGAGTTTCGACAAGTTGACGATGGAAGGCGTTGTGAACGTCCCGTTAACGGAGGGCGTGGCTTTCCGTGGTGCGGCGCAATATATTCACAAGAGTGGGGGCGCATTCACCAACGGCCTCAACGGAAAGCCGATCGATACCGACAAGACGTTCTTCGGGCGTGGATCGCTTCTCGTGGAACCGAACGACCGCCTGGAAATCTTGATCCAAGGCGATTATACCGAAGTGAAGGCTGGCGGCGTCGGTCAGTATCTGAAGGACTTCATTGTCGGTAACTCGGCGGCTTCGGCACTGAACAACGCCGCGCGGATTGGTCAGCCCGGAAACATCGCCGCTGGCACGGCGGCGATTTTGGCCGAAATCGCCTCACAGCAGTCGCACCCCCGCACGATCAATGCCGACGTCCGCATCGTGACTGCAGACCGCGTCATCTACACGCCCGCAACGGCAACGACACCTGCGTCTTTCAGCTATGTCGGCGGACAGATGAATCCATTCAATAATTACAAAGCCTATGGCGGTGCGGCCAATGCAAGCTACGACCTTGGCTTCGCGTCACTTCGGTCGATTACCGCCCTGCGCCGCGTTCGCTACGGTAGTGCCTATAATCTCGATGGCCTGGGGATCAATATCATCAACAAATCTTACTCTACGAAGCGCGACAGATCGGAATCAACGGTCTCGGCAGCGCGAATGCCACCTACGGGGAGCCGCGCGTGATCGGCGTCGAGGTAAAGGGCCCGTTTGGCACGAGGGGCGCGTCGCTGAATGCTGGGCGGGCCGAGCGACTGCGGCACGGCTGTTGACATCCGCCCAGACCAGTGCGCCTCACGCACTGTCACGCATTTTTTGATGACGACGTCAAAAAAGCTTGGCAGCAACGCGATTATGGCCTATGTTTTCTGAATTAATCATCAAAAACGGTCGACACATTGGGAGGGGATCACTTGAAAGTCCATTCATTCGGAAATCTCCGCGCCGGAGCCGGCCTTGGCGCCTTGGCACTTTCGCTATACGCTGCCACGCCGGCCGATGCGCAATCGGCCAGGGTGGCCGCCGATTCGCAAAACGAAAACGAGCTTTCCGACATCGTCGTAACCGCGACGCGGCAGTCTGAATCTCTGCAAAAGGTTCCGATTGCCATCACGGCGCTTTCAGGCGATGTCTTGGAGCGCTCGAACGTAACAAACCTTCAGAATATAGCTGCGTTGTCTCCGGGCGTTCAAATCCAGCCGCAGTTCAAGCCGGGCGATGCGGTATTCCAGATCCGCGGTCAGATTCAGTCCGACTCTGCACCGACGATCGATCCATCGGTTGGCGTTTATTTCGACGACGTCTATATCGCCCGCTCCGCCGGTTCGCTGTTCAATCTTCTTGATGTTGCTCGCGTTGAAGTGTTGAAGGGGCCGCAGGGTACGTTGTTCGGCAAGAACACGACCGGTGGGGCCATTCGCATCGTTTCGAACCAGCCCACACATAGCTTCGAGGGCTATGTCAGCGGCCTATACGAAAGCTTCGATCGATATCGTCTCGAAGCTGTGGTCAATATACCGATCGGAGATACACTGGCGGCGCGATTTTCCGGTCAGTATAATCGCAAGACAGATGGTTATGGGACGAACACCTTTACGGGCGACCCGATAGATACCGACAAGACCTATGCGCTTCGTGGGTCGCTGTTATGGGAACCTAACGACCGACTTCGCGTTTCCATCCAGGGCGACTACTCCAGGATTGACGCTGGCGGAATACCGGCATTCCTGCGATATTATGTGCCCGCAAATGGTCCATTCACCGCCCTCAACGTGGCGCTCGAATCGGGTAACGGTTTCAATGCGGCGGCTGGTACCGCGATCCTTCAGGCACTGGCATCGCCACATGGTACGCGCAATGTAGGCAGTGACCTGCGCGTTGCCACTGCCCAGTCCTATACCTTCAATCCGGCTACCGGTCAGTTCACCTATGTAGGTGGGACGGCCAATCCTGATACGTTTACGGAGACGTGGGGGGCGCAAGCCAATATCAGCTACGATCTGGATTTTGCGACGCTGAAATCCATCACAGCTTATCGCCATGTCGACGCTCGCTACGCGTATGATGTCGACGGAAGTGTTTACCATATTATAGATAGTCTTCAGACCGTTAAATCAAAGCAGTTCTCGCAAGAGTTCCTGCTGAATGGTCAGGTATTTTCTGACAGTCTGAACTGGACAATTGGCGGAATTTATTTCGACGAGAAACCCGAAAATAATGATCGCGCTATCGCACTCGCCGCACTTTCGGCACTGAGCGGTAGTGCGGGTACTGAAACGATTGCGAGAGCAAAGAATACGTCCTATGGAGCATTCGCTCAGGGAACATATAAATTAACGGATCAGCTCTCGATCACCGGCGGCGCGCGGTATTCGGTCGATGAGCGAAGCTTCAACGCCACGGCATTTAATCGCGCGACCACCGGCACCCTGACCTGCGCCTACACGATAGCGAATGGGCTTGCGAGCCTTCCGACATTCCGGAATCCCTGCAACATCCTTCAAAGCAAAACGTTTCGGCAATGGAGTTATAGCGGTTCGATCAATTACCAGATCGATCCAGCCAAGCTGGTATATTTCCGTACGGGCCGCGGCTATCGGGCCGGCGGATTCAATCCGCGCATCAATGCGCCCGAGGTTGTGAGTTCCTTTGAACCGGAGGTCGTGACGGATTATGAGTTCGGCTTCAAGGCTGATTGGCTCAATCGTACTTTGCGGACCAATCTGGCGGTGTTCCATTCGAAAGGTGTTGACGTCCAACAGACGACAAACGGCCTTTCGAGCAATGGTGCTGCCATAACGCTAACGCAGAACATCGGAAAACGGATCGTCGACGGGTTTGAACTGGAAATCGTCGCGAAACCCACGCCTTTCCTGTCGCTTGACGCCGGTCTCGCCTACTTGCATGCTCGCAGTAAGAATCCCCTCACGCCCGACCAGCGGTTTGTCCAGTTGACTGCGCCATGGACCTGGAACATGGGCGTTAACGTGGAGACGCCGTTCTCCGATCGGATCAGCGGACGGCTGCGTGTCGATCTCTCCGTGCGCGATAAAATGCACGACGGCAATGCGTTGCGCGACGGTACCAACGCGATTGTAAAGGAAGGGTTCTATCGCGACGTGACGTTGCTGGGCGCTCGCTATACTCTTGAAGAGAGCAATAGCGGAATAGAGCTTTCTGTATTCGGCCGTAACCTGACGAACCAACTATATGAGGCCCGAGCCTATAACATCAGCGGACTCGGTATCGGGATTGGTAACCTGGCAGAACCCCGCGTGTTCGGCGTGGAACTTAAAGTGCCGTTCGGGGCGAAGCGAACCAGCGACTAATTCTGCGTGAGCGATCCCAAACCTCCAGCGTATCAACGGGGCCTCGTTTCGCAATATGCGGGACGAGGCCTTCTTTCAGAGGGTCATAAACTCTGGAAGGACCGATACAAAAAATTTCATTGTATGCGATCAGGCAGCTGGACAGTGTAAAAACATTGCCAGCCCGTCAATTATCACGAAAATGACAACGTAACGATTGAGCCTTGCGACTCGATACGCCGTAAATGCGATGAGTCGGTTAAACGCTACTTGATTTTGCCTGCCGTAATATGTGCGGGGCTTGGTCAAAAATGAGGAATAGACATTGTGGGAGACGTAGCGATCGCTGCCCCAGTCGGAAACGCAGCGCAGTCACCCGAAACCGCGATTGATGAGTGGCGACGTGAATGGCGCGCGGGCCTTGCGGGGCTGATCGGAACAGGCACCTGTCTGTCAATTTGGCCGAGTGTTTCGAGTTTCTTCATTGAGCCTCTGCAACACGAATTCGGTTGGTCCCGCGGTGACGTCGTCTTTGCGTTCAATGCTTCGATCGCAGTGGCGATGGCGGCTCCCTTTTGTGGGCGGCTGATCGATCGGATTGGCGTGCGCCCGGTGGTGCTGACGGCGATGGTGGCGACGTCGCTCGGTTACGTCGCGCTCGCCAGCATGTCGGGGTCACTGGCGCTTTATTACCTGCTCTATCTCTATACCACGACCATTGGGATATGCACCTCCGGACTGGCTTTTACCCGCGTGACCAGTGCCGCCTTTACCCGGTCGCGCGGCCTTGCGCTTGCGGTGTCGCGCCTTGGCGTGGGCATCACCAGCGCCATATTGCCTCCCGCGATGTTCGTTCTGATGGCGGAGCACGGGTGGCGAGCAGGCTTCCTTTTGCTTGCGGGCATGATGATGCTGATCGCATTTCCGGTGACTTGGTTCTTCGTCGAACAGCGCCACTCGCGGCCAGCGATTTCTAAGGTCCCGGCCCGCGACGAGATTGGTTGGCGCACGCATCTTCGCAACCCCAAGATTCTGCTGCTCTGCCTTGCGGCGGCGCTCAGCTTCGCCCCGGCGGTGTCGATTCTCCAGCAACTCCATCCGATACTCGTCAGCAAGGGACTGACGCCACAGCATGGTGCTGCATTGGTCGGCGTCATGGGCGTGGCCGCCATTGCCGGCACTTTCTTGAGCGGTGTTCTTGTCGACCGCATATGGGCGCCCTTGGTCGGTGTCGCTTTCACGCTGGGGCCGGCTCTCGGTTGTCTGCTGCTGGTACCCGACCAAATCAGCTTCGGAATGGCGATGGTGGCTGTCGTGTGCATTGGCCTTGCCCAGGGTGCGGAGATTGATCTCGTCGCCTTCATCATAGCGCGTTATTTCGGCCTCCGTTCCTACGCGACCATTTATGGAATAACTGTGTTCGCGATCTCGATGTTCTGCGCGCTTTACGCTAATATGCTGGCGTGGCTCTATGACTGGATCGGCGATTATCGGCTGGGCATCACGATCAGTGCGGCGAGCCTTGCAGTTGCCGCAGGTTGCTATCTCGGCTTGGGCCGCTATCCAGCAGCCGAGCCGGGCAAGCAGGACCGCTGACAAGACCGGACGCAGTTTTGCCAACGCCGAAATGATGTTGTTGATAGGAAGGACGAGCAGGACATGGCAGGCAGGGTTTCTGGCAAGGTCGCGCTCGTCACGGGAGCTGCGCAGGGGATCGGCGAGGCCACGGCTAAGATGCTGGCCGTGGAGGGAGCCTCGATCATACTCGCGGACCGTAACGTCGAAGGAGCGAACCTCGTCGCCGGCGAAATCATCGCGACTGGCGGAAAGGCGAGCGTCATCGGCGTAGACATGAACGATCGCGAGGCGATTCTTGCCATGGTCGATCGGGCGTTGGCCGACTGGGGCAGTATCGATATCCTCATCAACAATGCAGCTGCCGTCTATCTCGACAACAAAGACATCAACATCGTCGATGCGGACCTAGCGGTTTGGGACGAGGTGCTGCGCGTCAACCTCGATGGGCCGATGCTGGTATCACGCCATGTGATTCCCCACATGTTGCGGCAGGGCGGCGGCTCTATCGTGATGGTTTCCTCGATGTCCTATCGGCTCGCCAGTGGCAACCGGCCGGGTTACGACGTGAGCAAGGCAGGTGTTAACGCGCTGGCACGCTCGATCGCCGTGGCGTTCGGCAAGCAGGGCGTACGGTGCAATGTCGTTGCACCTGGCCTGACCCTGAGTCCGAGCGTGCTGGCCCAGATTCCAGAAGGCATGCGTGAAGTCTATCGCGACCATCTGATGACGCCGGCATTTGGCGAGCCGGCGGACCAAGCGGCAGCAATCCTCTTCCTCGCGTCCGACGAATCCCGCTTCGTGAATGGTGCGGTTCTGGACGTGGACGGCGGCTTGGGCGCACATGTGCCTGTGGTGCCCGGGCTGCTGAAGCTTCAGGGGGTGGGTTAGGCTGGGGCAAATAACGGTTATTCGCAAGGTTTCAGAGAGGATGGTCTTCGTCGCGGCATCGGATTGGTCGCTGCGCAGGGATTCTCGACGATGGCGACAGCGTCGTGACGCAGCGCGTGGAAAATCGGTGCAGCCGTTCAGAAAAAATGCCGGCGCTCCCCTGCTTCAGCGGGGCGTGACGTCGGAAAGCAATCGATCTCAAAGCGAGCGTCAGCTCTTGTCGGTTCAGCTCGCATTATTTACGAGCCCCCCAAAGAACAGCGCGGCCATCTGCTCAGCGAGCTTCTCGGGGGATGAAGTGTTCTGATCCGCCCACTCGGCCGACCATTGAATGCTGCCGACAATCGCCAACCGCATAACCGCGGGATCGATATCCGTGCGGATCTCGCCTGCAGCCTGCCCCTGCCTGATGATTCGGCGCCAAATTTCAAAAAATTCGCGCAAAACCGGCCGATGCTCGATCTTGATCTCTTCCGGTACCTGGGAATAGATTTTCAGGAATGCGGCCGAATAGGAATCATGGGCCACGACTTCGGTGATTTGTGCCGTCACGGCAGCACGCAAACGATCCAGCGTGGAAGCGCCCTCAGGAAGCGCTTCCAGCCTCGCGTTGATGGCATCGATCGTACGCTTCGTCGAAGTCTTGAGCAGCTCCTGCACGAGCTGCTCACGGGAGCTGAAATAATAATAGATCCCGCCCGCATGCGATTTGGCCTCGGCCGCGATGTCGGTCAGGCGCGTATGGGCATAGCCGCGCTGAGCAAACACGCGGGCCGCGGCATCGACGATTCGCTGGCGCGTGACCTCCGACTTGCTCGCATCGCCTGCAATTTTTTCCTTCAGCGGCTTCACCTTACTGGCCATCCAATCTCCTTCGCCGAACTGGTCGGGCGGGCAATCAGAGGCACTTGTAGCCGCTACCCAAATTTCGGCAACAGCAGTTTTATCACCTGCGGCGATCTTTTTTGCGCCGAAGAAAAAAAGAGTCGATCTCCGACGCCGTTTCGGTTGTCGGACCGAAACGTCCGGCTTGCGCGCTCGGGGGCTTCCGCACCGACGATCTCACAGTTGGCCGACAACACACTGGTGAACGTGAAGACCGCCGTCGACGGCGATGATTTGACCAGTGACATAGCGTGCTGCAGGCGAGGCAAGGAAACACGTGACGTTGGCGAGATCCTTGGGCTCGCCGACGAAGGGCACGAGATTTTGCGCGGCAAGTGCATTGATATGGTGCTGTTCCAGGCTTTCCGTGACCGAGCGCGTCATGGTGAGGCCCGGCGAGACCAGGTTGCAGCGGATATTCTGCTTTCCGTAGGTCGTCGCGATGTCCATCGTCAAGCTGTGAAGCCCGATCTTTGAAGCTGAATAGGCCGTGCGTACGCTATCGCCGCGGAATACCACGCCCGACCCCGTATTGACGATGGCGCCACCGCCGGCCGCGATCATGTGCGGAATGCTGTGCTTGCACGTCAGCATGGGACCGCGGAGATTGTTCACCATGACGTCATCCCAATAGTCGGCATCCATGCTGGCGACGTCACGATCCCGCTTGAGGAAGTCGCCGCCGATCTTCGCCGCGTTGTTGACGAGAATGTTGATCTTTCCAAACGTCGAGACGGTAAGATCGATCAAAGCCGTCACGCTGTCTTCCCGCGAATGATCGACCTGCACGGCGATAGCCTGGCCGCCGGCCGCTTCGATTTCAGCCATACCCTCCTGCGCACCGCTTGCGTTCGCATGATATCCGATCACCACGTGCGCGCCGCCCTCGGCAAGCATCACCGCCGTCGCACGGCCGATATTGTCCGCGCCGCCCACGACGATAGCTACCATGTCCTCGAACCGCTGCATTTCTCTCTCCGATATCTTGCGTTTCAGATTCTGACCCATGGCACATTTGAAAATATAATCAATAATCTTAGACTGAGATTGAACGGAGAATGCGCCCAGGTTGACGCAACGGTTCATGTCCTGTTTGCGGTGCCAGCAAGCTCTCCGCGCGTTCCAGGCCCGCATATTCATCCTCCACGACTCCCCCGGGAACAGCGCACCGCTGGTCGCGTGCGACCGGGGCGATGCGAGCACCAGGATCACGTCGGCGATCGCTGCGGACTTGACCCACTGGCTGGTATTGGCGTCCAGCACGTCTGCGCGGTTAGCGGGCGTGTTCAGTCAACCGGTGCACCCACGCCTTGAACGTGGCGTAGGCGCATCCCCGCCGCTGCCTGGATCGCGGCACCGGCTTCGAGTTTGACGATCCGGCGACGGGGCGGGCAGCGAGAGTAGGCGGCGCTGCCTTGGTTATGTTTGCGGCGACAACGACATTCAACGCAAGCATGCGGTGCCACGCTGCTGTGCTGTCGCCATCGAGCGGCTCCCAGGGGATGCCGCTGGCGATGTGGACCGGGGCGTCGATGCCGACTTGGCCGGCATCGAGCGGGGTAGAGGTGTAGTCGACGCGAGCGACTTGGTTGCGCTGTGCGGAAGGGCCTGCGGCGACGACGCGGCCGAGTGCTTCGAAGCCGTCGGTGGGCTTGATGCTGCGCTGGGTCAACGCTCGTTCCTCCATCAGGCCGTGATTGCTTGATCGCGGAATATCACGCATCAACACCTCGCAGATCAGATGATCATGGCAAAAAAACGGGCGCCGATACCTCGACGCCTGCTTTCGACTGATCTGCCTACTGCTCAGGACAGCGATTTCGGCAGAAGTCTGCGGCCGTTGTCATGCATGATCTTGCGGACATCGTCCTCCCCCAGGCCACTGAGTGCCTCGGCCGCGAACTGTCGCGGCGTCGGAATGCCTTCGGCGTGCGGGTAATCGGATCCCATCAGAAGGCAGTCTGACGTACCGATTTCGTCGACGATCCGTTTCACATTATCCTCCGGGTAGGCGACCACGAAGCAATGGCGTTTGAAGATCGTGCTTGGCCGTTCCTTGAGCTGCCCCTGCGGCCAGAAGCCGGAGCGCGCCATCCCACGCATCTTGTCCATCTTGTAAAGGAAGCGAGGCAGCCATTCGGCACCGTTCTCGACGCTGGCCATCTTGATGTTCGGAAAACGCTCGAAGAAATTGAGGAAAACGAAAGATGCCATCGTCATCATGACGGGAATTTCGGAATAGGTGAACATCCACTGCCAGGCGGTGAGCCCCTTGCGACGGTTCGTCATCGGTTCCTCGCCAAATTGGCGAACGACCGGATGCATGAAATTTGCTTCCGAAACGTGAAAGGTCATGACGACATGCGCGTCATTGAGAATCTTCCAGAGTGGGTCAAATGCCGGATCGGCGGCTGCCTTGCCGTGCGCCGGTCCCATGGGCATTATTATGCAACGTGCACCGTTGTCGATAAGCCATTTGGCTTCCTTTGCCGCCCAATCGAGATCCCATAGCGACAGGATCGGGGTCGAATAGATGCGATCCTGATAGTTAAATGTCCACTCTTCGAGCAGATATTTATTATAGGCATGCAGGACAGCATTAGCGCCCTCGGCGCCCTTGGGCCCTTGTTCTTCCACCATCATCCCGAGCAGGCCGAGCGCCGTAACGATGTTGCCGATGAAGAGCATCGAACCATCGACACCGAACTCGTCGAGCTTCTCGACGCGGGGCTTCAGTTGGTACATATCGGGTGTAGGCTCGACATAACCGACGATTTCCTCGCCGGTCGCGATAGCTGCAAGCCATTCCTTGAGCTTGCCCGGGGGCGGCATGAGCCCATCTTCGGACGACTCTCCGGTTGTGGTGGGTACGACCCGATCGCCGATGTACATCGCATAGCCGTCCGAGCCGTGCTTGTAAGAAAGCAGCCATTCCTTGTGATATTTTTCCGGCAGGTTTTTCTTCATGAAGTCGAAGTTGATCTCGTGGATATGCGTATCGCCGTCGAAAATCGGGCCGTCATATGTCGGCTCCGCCCCGGTCGTGTCGCTCTTCAATGCGGTTGAGGCCATCGGGCTGCTCCTATCCAGAATCGTTGCACGCCTATCTGCGATATGTGCCCGTTGGTCAAGAAAAATTGAACAACGTTCGAATCTTGTGCTAAAGGCGCGTCTCGTCATGGCTTGACCGGTCATGGCACCAATGAATCCCGCTAAACGAGCGGGTTTTCAGCTGCCGCTCCCGAACTGGGCAGCGGAGGAGATGGCGATGGAGCAGGACCTACGCATGCCAGCCGACAACACCGCTCTTGTGGCGCCGCTGTTCACCCCGTTCGAAATGAGGCGGCTGCGACTCAAGAATCGCATCGCGATGTCGCCAATGACTCGTAATTTCACCGATGGCGGCTTGCCGCTGGCATCGGTCGCAGACTACTATTGCCGTCGCGCCGAGGGCGGGGCGGGCCTGATCATAACCGAGGGTGTTGCCCCGCCGCACGCCGTGGCACAGCATGTTCAGCAAAGCCCGATTTTGCAGGGCGCGACCGCGTTCGAGGCGTGGCGCGCGGTGGCGGCGGCGGTGCATGGGGCGGGCAGCATGATCATGATGCAGCTCTGGCATGCCGGTCTCGGTCGCAAGGCTTCCGTCTCGATAAACCCGCTCGAGCCCTCGATCGGGCCTTCGGGCTACATGCCGGAGGGCGAAGGGCCCGCGCGCGCGATGACCGAGCGCGATATCGAAGCGGTGCTCGAGGCCTTCGGCAAGGCAGCGGAGATGGCGGAGCAGGCGGGATTCGATGGCGTCAACCTCCATGGTGCGCATGGCTATCTCATCGATCAGTTCTTCTGGCAGCGGACGAACCAGCGGGACGATCATTATGGCGGTCATGTCGGCAATCGCGTGCGGCTCGCAGTTGAGATCGTCACCGAAATACGTCGTCGGGTCAGCGCGGATTTTCCGATCATGTTCCGCTTTTCCCAGTGGAAAGGGCCGGACTATGAGGCGCGGCTGGCCACGAGCCCCGATGAGCTGGCTGGTTACCTCCAGCCGATCGCGGACGCAGGAGTTGATATATTCGATGCCTCGACCCGCCGGTTCTGGGAGGCTGAGTTCGAAGGCAGTCCGCTCAACCTGGCCGGGTGGGCGAAGAAGCTGACCGGCAAGGCGGCAATGACGGTGGGTTCGATTTCGCTCGATCTTCCGCTGCAATCGAGGGGCGCGCGGGTGAAGGATGTGGCGGCTGTTTCGGCCACGAACCTCGCAAAATTGATGGAAATGTTCAATCGTGGCGATTTTGACCTGGTCGGCGTCGGCCGGGCGATCATCGCCAACCCGGACTGGGCCAGCCTTGTGCGGCAAGGCGCGTTCGGCAAACTCGTGCCCTATGATCCCGCAAGCCTGTCCGACCTGATCTGATCGGGTGTTGAAATTGTTGAGCTACAGCATTTAAGGTCGAGGAGATATCGGTGAGTGAACTGATGGGACAAACGCTTTCCGCAGATGGGCTTCTCCAAGAGGCGCAACGGAAGACCGGATTGACCGACTGGGGTGGTGACGGGTTCAGGAAGCCCTTTTCGACGCTGGTCAACGCAGCGGAGCGCGAGTCGCATCTCAGTGAAATTGGCCGGGAGCGGCTGCGCCAATGGTTGTCGCTTCGCCTGGAGCAGCGATTGAAGATGGTCGAGGATCGCAGGGTCCGTCCCGAAATCGGCCGACAGGCGATCGATCGCCCCGTCTTCCTATTTGGATTTCCGCGTGCCGGGACAACCTATCTGCACACGCTGCTCAGCCTCGATCCTGCCAATGTATCGCCGCTCTACTGGCAGCTCAACCTCCCATCCCCACCGCCGAACGATCCCGCGATCGAACATCTCCCGTCGGTCCGGCAGATCCAGGACATGTTGGAATATCAGGGCTGGCTGAGCCCCGAAATCGCGCGCCTGCACTTCCACGCCGCAGATCTACCGGAAGAGGATTTCTTCGCATTCGAATATAGCTTCGTATCGACCGGATTTATGGGTTTTCTCGACGTGCCGAGCTATGTCGGTGAGGTGGTGAGCGGCGATTTTGGGCCTGCCTACAAATGGCACAGACGGGTCTTGCAGGCGCTGCAGATTGGCGCCGAGGGACGTCGCTGGATCCTCAAGGCGCCCGAGCATAGCCTGCATGTCGATACGTTGACCGCGGAATATCCGGACGCGCTGCTGGTGCAGCAGCATCGTGATCCATCCAAGGTCATGGCATCGGTGTTCAGCGTTTTGTCGGCCTCGCGATCCAATTATTGTGCCGGGCCAACGCGTATCGTGGAGGAGGATGCCAGGGCGTTCATGCAGATGTATGCCGCCGGCGTTACCCACGCGATGGCGCTGCGCGATGACGACGCGTTCGATCGACGCTTTGTCGATATCCAGTATCTCGATCTGGAGCGCGATCCAATGGGTTGTGTGCGCAAGGTCTATGCTCATGCCGGGCTTACCTTTACCTCCGTGGTTGAGGCGCGCGTTTCCGAGTGGGTCGGCAACAATCGCAAAGGCAAACACGGTAAGCATCGCTACATGCTTGCCGACTATGGCCTCACGCAATCCGAAGTTCATGCGGCGTTCGCGACCTATATCGATCGCTTCGGCGTCGAGCTTGAAGGAGACGCTTGAAATGACGCAGGTACAGCAGCGCGGACCGATGGCGACCGATCGGCAGCGGCTTGCCGAGGAACGCGCGATCGCAATTTTCGACATGCCCGAAGTCCGCGAGGCCCGGGCGCGGACGCTCGCCCATTTTCACGCCGATCGCAATGCCAGCCAGCCCGGGCAGGACGCCCTGATCGAGCAGAGCGTCGACGCGCATCATTTCCACGCGGCGTTGATGGCAGCGAGCGAAACTCCGGAAGATCCGGCCTTCATCTGGGCGATCGCAGCGCCGCACAGCTGGATGGGGATGGGTGTGCCCGACAGCCGTTTCGGACAGGACAACCCCGATAACTGCTATCGGTTGGCGGCGATCGATCCGGCGCGGCGATATCGGGTCAGCGGCAGGCTTCCCAATGGCGACTGGGCGACCGACTTTTCGTTGAGCGCGGCGGCCGGTCAGCTCGGTGAGAATATCCTTGCCGATACGCGCGCCCTGATCACGCCGGATATGATCGATCTCGACGCCGCCGGCCGGTTCATGATCGATGTCGATGCGGACGCCACCAACGGCCGCCGCAACCATCTCTGCATAGCCGGCGCCAGGATGCTGTTCGCGCGCGATACGCTGGGCGACTGGTCACGGGAATTGCCCAGCGAGCTTGACATCGCCTGTCTCGACGCTGGCGGCGGCGCGACGTTCGACATGGCTGTCGCGGCGCAACGCGCAGCGGGCCTGGGCGAAACAATGGCCCGATTCATGCTGGAAGTGCTTCAGCACGGGATGTTCGAGCGTGGCCCGTTAAACGAACTGATGCCACCCTGGTCGGCAGGGGAGAATGGCGGGCTGGCAACGCAGGCTTCGTCGCTTGGTCATTATCGCATCGAGGAAGACGAGGCGATGGTCATTTGCGCAGGTCAGAATGGCGCGCGATACATGGGTATGCAGATCACCGACATCTGGATGCTGTCGTACAATTATTGGGACCGGACAAGCTGCCTCAATCACGTTCAGGCATCCGCCGACGGCGACGGCAAGGTCCGCTGGGTCATTTCCGTGCGTGATCCGGGCGTCGCCAACTGGCTCGACAGCGGCGGCCATCGCCATGGCACGATCCTGCTTCGGTGGCAGCATCTCCCTGCTGGCACGACTCTCACGGCGGAGGATATCTCCACCGTGACCGTCCCAATCGGGGATATATGGGACCATCTCCCTGCCGACACGCGTAAGGCAGGCCCCGATGAGCGAACGGCGCAGCGCCGGCAACGGCAGGTGGACTATCAGCGCCGACTGGCCGGTTCATCCCCGCACAAGGATGGTTCGTGAGGGAAAAACTAGGCCAGGGCTTCTACAGTGAGGGGGTTTCCACGCTTGGCTTCGCAAGATGCCGCTAACCGAACGCGCACCAGATGCGATTATCGACCCGACGGATATCCAACAGCTTTGCTGCTCGCATTACCATCTGGTGACTATGCCGATCAACGTCAGCATTTAGACAAGAAGGTAACCAATGAATTTGACTCCACAACATATGGTGAAACGAGGAGAAGCTTGGATATGGACGTGCGGAAGCTTCCGGGACTGTTCGGTGTGCAAGTCGACGGCCTCGATCTAAATCGGGATATGAGCGATCAGACGATCGGCGCGCTGATCGATCTGCTCCATGAGCATCAGATCATGGTGATACGCCGCCAATCGTTGTGCGATCCCGCTTATGTTCAATTCGGTCACTTCTGGGGTCAGCCACTGAATTTTTTCGTTTCCTCACAGACGCGCGACGACTTTCCCGAGATAATCAAGCAGAACAATCACGCGGATACGCCCATGAACCTGCGTGACGGTGCGGGGCATTGGCATTCGGACAGCACGTATGAGGAAATACCAGCGAGCGTGACGATGCTCTACGGCGTCGAGGCGCCGGACATCGGTGGGGAAACGTTGATAGCGAATACGACACTCGCTTACGATGCCTTATCGAGCGAGATGAAGAGCCGAATCGAACCGTTTGTCGGGATGCATTGCCTGAGTGGAGCTCCACCGCTGCCCGGCGAGAATTTCGTAATGGTGCCCCATGAGATCGCTCGCATGGGTATCCAGCGTCATCCGCTGGTCATGCGACACCCGGTGACTGGACGAAAAGCGCTGTTCACGTCTGGCTCGGCATTCACGATTGAAGGGATGGATCAGGCCGAAGGGCGCGACCTGATCCGCGCGTTGCGCGCGCACACGACCCAGCCCTGTTTTACCACCAGCTACAAGGTCGAGGTGGGCGATATCTTCATCTGGGACAATTTTCAGACGATGCACAGCGCGACTCCGCTCGAATATTCCGACGATGACGGCAAGCGCCGGCTGCTTTACCGGATCAGCACAAAGGGTCTCCCCGATCTGCGCGGGCCGGCTAACGCCGCCTGATTCCGCGCGGATACGCCCTGCCCGTCGGTACGCTAGATCCCGATGGGCTGATCGCGCCTTGGATAAGGGCCGAGCGAGAAATAGCAGAGCATCGACGCCATCAGCGTCACGATCGCGACGATCATCGCGACGGTGTAGTTGCCGAAAGCGTCGTAGAGATGCCCGATCCCCACCTGGCCGATCGTGCCGAACAGGACCATCGACATGATCGTAAGGCCATAGATCGTCGAATAACGGCCGAGCCCGAAATAGCGCGCCGCCAGATAAGCGACGACATCGATTCCGCACCCTGCGACATACCGATCATGATCAACGCGATCACCGCAACGATCAGTGAGGGCTGCGCCGAGAGCAGCATCATCAACCCTATGCACGGTCCGAGTGTGAAGAGGGCGGCCACCATCGGAGTCCAGATCCGATCGACCAGCACGCCTGATATGAGCGTGCCGATCAGCACGGATGCGGCGAACTCGCCGCTGAGCATCGCGGCCTCGGCCGGATTGATGCCTTTGCCCACCAACAAGGGCTGGAGTTGGCTGAGGATCGATGCGAGTGGCGCGTAACCCAGTCCGGCGGCGAGACATAGCAAGCCGATTTTCGGTTCCTGAACGATCAGTTTGAGTCCGAACCGCGATCGAGTGTCGGCGACCCTGCCGGCGGTGGCGGCGCTCGGCGGCTCGACGATGAGGAAATAGCTGATCGGCAGACCCACCAGCAGCGCGATCGCGCCCACCAACTGATAGCCAGCCTGCCAGCCATAAACAGTGATCAGCATCTGAAGGATCGAAGGAAGGAAGATGCCGAGGATCGAAATGCCTATGCGGGGTCGCCGCCAGCGCCAGCCCCCGCGATGCCACGAACCTCGATGCGACGACCCGGGTGAAAGCGAGGCCGGTGGTAAGAATACCGACCAGCTGAAGGAAGAAGACCGAAATATAATATTGCCAGATCTCGCCCGATAGGACGCTCAGCGCGAGATAGGCGATGCCCGTGAGGGCGAACGCCACGAGGAGTGGCCGCCTGACCCCGACACGATCCAGAATTTGGCCGGCGAAAGGGGAGAGCACCGCTGCGACGATCGAACTGTAATGAGAATAGGCCACCTCGCCGCGTGTCCAACCGAAGCTTTCCTGGAGCGGCTGCACAAATATGCTCGCACTGAACTGGTACATCGAATAGCCGGTGGCGACGCCGATCGAGGCGCCAGCCGCGATCCGCCAGTGCTCGCGCCATTCGGCGAGCGCCTGACCCTTGGGCGCGACATCCATCATGCGGCGCTCGGCACGGCAGTTTGGTCGTTCAGTGCTTCGGCATTCTCAGCCATCGTGAAATTCATCCTTCCAAGGCGGTCGGGATCGCCGCTGCGTCCGGGACGGGGTCGGTCGACCTGCCGTCTCGAGTGTTGGTCCAGCCCTGCTCATTGCCAGGCCTTCAGTCTCTTCCGCCTTTCGAGGGGCGTACCCGTCGGTGTATGGCTCGACGCGTGGCTTCTTATCGACGTGATGACAGGCCGCTACCGATCCTCGCGCCGGGCATTCGGATCCGGGTTCCAGATTGCATCACGTTTTTCCATGAATGCCCGCGGTCCTTCGGCGAAATCGGGGTGGTGCCACTGGAGCTTGAGCAGGTTCCAGCCTTGTTCCATCGCCGCGGTATAGCCCATTTCCATGGCACCCCAGATCGCCTGTTTGGACAGCGCCAGCGCCTGGGGAGAGTTCTTTGCGATTGCCAGCGCCAGTTCCCGCGCACGGGCGAGCGCATCGGCTGGCGTCGGCTCGAGGAGATCGATCAGGCCGAGCTGATGCGCGCGCGCCGCAGGCATGCGGTGTGCACGTCCCGCCAAGGTGAGGAGCAGCGCCCCACCAAGCGTCATGCGACGCGCCAGGCCGATATTCTCGATAGCGCCCACCTGACCGACATTGACGTGGGTATCCATGAAGGCGGCGTTTTCGGAGGCGATCACAATGTCCGCGTCGACGACGAAGTGGAGGCCGCCGCCGACGCAGAGCCCATTGACGACGCAGATTACGGGTTTCCACACCGCATTCTGAATCGAGCTCAGCTTCACGACATCGCGCAATCGGCCATTGTCCAGCCCGGAGCCCGCTTCGCCGGTCTTGAGACCCGAGACGGACGCCCCGGTGCAGAAGTGACGATCGCCACGCCCGGTGATTATGACGACGCGAACCTCAGGATTCTCGCGAACATCCTTCCAGGCAGCGGCCATCCCACCGGCGAGGTCCCGGTTGATGGAATTGCCTTCTTCTGGTCGATCCAGTGTGATCGTCGCGATGCCATCGTCGATCTCGTAGGCGACGGCCTTGTTGATATCCTCGGCCACTATCCCGCTCCTTTGGGTGTGAGGCATCGACTATTCGAAGCACGGCCATTTCTGTGGCAGGTAATGAATTTCGGCGCGGCTTGGCGCCGCGTCGTCGTTTCAGACAGGACCGAGCGCCGATCGGCGGCCGGCACTATCGGGCGGCCATGTAGCGAGCAGAGAGCGCAGCGCCGCGACGAGTGCTAGCGGCTGATCGATCATGATATGGTGGCCGGCATCCGGAATGACGATATCCGGAATACCGCCGCCGAAAGTTTCCGCCGTATAATCGCGCATCGCCTGGTCGATCAGCACCGAATCCTCTCCACGGACGATTGCGATGGGAACTAGAACCTTCCGTGCGAGATCTCCCAGATCTTCTTCCGCGATACGCGAGAACAGCGCAGGATCGAACCGCCACGTCCAGTCGCCCGTCACGGAATCGTGGCGCACCGACGAGCGTGCGACGTGATCGAGTGCCCAGAGCGCCTCGGTGGCGCGCGAAGGCATCAGCCTGAAACGCGCGATCGCTGCTTCCAGCGATGGATATGACCGTCTCGGCTCCGGCTGCGAAATCGCCCATTTCCGCTCCGGCGCCTCAAGATCGATGATGATGGAATCGACGAGCACGATGCCGCCAAGCCGTTCGCCAAGGTCGCAACTTGCCCGTAGGGCGGCATAACCGCCGAAGGAATGGGCGATGATCATCGGTTTGACCGAGCCTTGGAAGAGACCGGTGGATTCTGCGACCTCGATCGCTTCGCGCGCAAACTGACTGATCGCGTAACCCGAGCGGTGAGCCGAGCCACCCATGCCCGACATGGAAAAGGCAGCCACGCGGAAATCTGCCATAAGCAAAGGTGCCAGGAACGACCACCAGTCGGCGCTGGCCCGGCTACCGTGGAGAAGGAGCAACCCCGGCGCACCTCGTGGCCCCCAGCTCAGCGTCTCGATCGCCGCACCCTCGACTTCGATGAATGATCGTTCCGGTTGCTGTGCGAGAGCATTTCCGAACCAGCGCGGCGCGGCCGGCTTCATTCCGCGAAGATCCGCCAGTTGGTGATCTTCTGTGGAGCGCGGCGGCAGATTGACCTCGGGCGAGGAGAGCGCATTTTCCCATTGGACGATCGCGTCTCTCGATGCGGAAGATTTCAGTTCTCTCACCTTCGACCACAAAATCTGAATAGCGTTCGAGTTTCTCATAGCTGCTACTGGCTTGGTGTCAATGCGAGGGCGATGGTCAAGGTTGGACGGCGGAGGCAGGGGGCACTAGAGGAGCGCAATGCGTTCGAGGGTAGAGAATTATGCGCAAGAAGAATATTGATGCCGCCGACCTTCCGCGGGCGCAGTCCCGCGTGCTGGGATTGTTCGAGGTGCTGGCAGCTCTGCCCGAGGGCTTGTCGCTGAGTGATCTCAGCGCCCGGTTGCATGTTCCCAAGAGCACGCTGCTCAACTCGCTGCGCCCGCTTGAGAATGACGGGTTTCTCAATACGGAAGGCTCGCTCTATCGGTTGGGCCCGCGCGCATTCCGGTTGGCGGCCGAAATATCGAGTAACTGGTCGCTGCCGCGGCTGATGCGGGGCTATCTCAGAGAGATCGCCGAACGGACCGGCGAGACGGCATTGCTCAGCATCCTCGATGAGAAAGGCCAGCGCTTTGTCCACATCGATGCGATCGAAGGCAGCAGCCGCGTTCGCTATGTCATGACCATCGGATCGGGCGGGCCGCTATATGCCACTGCTTCGGGCCGCGTGCTGCTCGCGTTTCAGCCCGAGGACTATCAGGATCGCTATATGTCCCATATCGAGCTGAAAGCGTTTACGGCACAGACGACGACCGACAAGGATATTTTGCGCGCTCAACTGGCCGAGGTTCGGCGCACGCGGTGCTGGCTGAGCATCGGCGAGATCGAACCGGACGGCGGAGCGATCGTCTCCCCCATTTTCGGGCCGAGGGGCGACATTGTCGCGGCGATGGGTGTCGCTCTGCCTCTTACGCGGATGCGGGGGCGTGAACAGTTCCTCAAGGACATTGTAACCAGCGTGGCCGCACATGCCTCGGGCGAATCGCGGACTGAAGGGGGCGACCAGCCGTAACGTAGCGCCATTTGCGGCGCCGCTGGCGGAGCACGGAATACATCAGGGAAAAACTGCGAAAATGTCAGCTGGCGAGTGGATGTAGAATTTGATTGAGATTTCAATTCAAATGAGCCATTAGACAGCAAGGGTTGTATAACGTAGGAGAGGTGCTCATGGTTTTGCCGCAGGGCTCAGGCCCGAACCGTGCAATGCAGATTGCCAGCCGCGCGGAGGGCCGCCATGGACGCCGATAATCTGCCCCCCGCGGTGCAGGTGCTGGTCGACCGGCAGGCGATCGTCGATTGCATCAATGCTTATTCGCGCGGTGTCGATCGTCGTGACCGCGATATGTTGATGTCGGTTTATCACGACGATGCCTGGGACGATCATGCCGTGTTTTGTGGACCGGCGGCCGATTTTGCCGACTGGGCCTATGATTTTCATGACAAGTATCAGACGGCACACCATCATTATATCCTCAACCACAGCTGCGATCTGGACGGAAATGTCGCCCACACCGAGACCTATTATCTTTTCGCCGGTGTCAATCGGGAAGGGCCTGAAGTAATCCTCTCGGGCGGTCGCTATCTCGATCGTTTCGAAAAACGCAACGGACGCTGGGCAATCGCGGCGCGGAAATGTCTGATCGAATGGGCCGGAACGCTCAACGACGTGCAATATGATCCCAATTATCTCGCGGCCTTGCGCTCCAACGGGATTTCGGCTCGCGGCCCGGAAGATAGTTCGTATGAGCGGCCCCTGCACGTCACCCGGCCTGAGCAGATATTCCCTTACTGATGAGCCGGCATGTGCGGGTGACGGCTGACCAACGAGCCTGGATCGCAAGCTGGAGCAGATATGACGGTGGATGTGTTGAACCCAGGGGATGAGCCGCTGCACGGATTGACCGAGCGGACGATGCCGGGAGGGTGGAGCATCCGGTGGAATGGTCAGTTCGCGAAGCGCTGTCGTGAATCGGGTGCGTGGCTGGATACGACGCTTGCCACCCTGACCGAGGCGCTCGCCGCGCGCGAACCCGATCGTGTCCTGATCATAGAGCAGGAGCGGGAATATACGGCGTCGATGCTGTTCGACGAGGCTCGGCGACTGGCCAGTGCATTGATTCGGCGCGGGCTGAAGCCCGGCGACGTCATTTCCTACCAGATACCGAACTGGTACGAGGGATGCGTGATCAACATTGCGGCGGCGCTGGCGGGCCTCGCCGTCAACCCGCTCGTGCCGATCTACCGTGACGCAGAGGTGCGGTTCATGCTGCAGGATGTGGGCAGTCGGATGGTGTTCGTGCCTGAGCGTTTCCGCAACCACGACTACGCCGACATGTATCGCCGCATAAATGCCAGCTTGGCCGCTCCGGTCGCAATCATCGTTCTGCGTGGCGATGGGGGCGGCGATACAGCCTATGCCGACCTGGTCTCGGACGGATCTGCCGACGACATTCTACCCGAAGTCGACCCTGATTCCGTCTATGTGGTGATGCATACCTCCGGTACGACGGGGCGTCCGAAATGCGTCGTGCATAGTCACAACAGCTTCATGGTGCAGGGTAAGATTCACGCGATCGAATTGCGCGGAAGCGAACATGACATAAATATCGTCGCTACGCCGATCTCGCATATCGCAGGAATAATCGTTGCGAATCTTACCCCCGTGGTTGGCGGGGCGACGATCATCCTGATGGACACGTGGGTGCCAGAAGACGCGGTTAGGCTGGTCGAGCAATACAGAGCGAACAGCTGCGGCGGGGCGACGCCTTTTCTGAAGGGGATGCTGGCTGCTGCTCAGGCAGCCGGGACGCATCTCCCGAGCCTGACCAGGGCGGGCACCGGCGGAGCAGCCGTACCTCCCGAACTGATCATCGAGGCGCAGGACTGGTTTCCCAACGTGGTATCGTTTCGGATCTACGGTTGTACCGAAGTGCCGACCATAACGTCCGGCACGAAGACGCGCGATGAAGTTAGCTACGGCGCCTACACTGATGGCGAGATCAAACATACCGAGATCAAGATTGTCGACGCGGTAACGGGCGCGCCCATCCCGCAGGACCAGGATGGCGAGATCCTTGCTCGAAGCGCTGCCATGATGCTCGGCTATCTCCGCTCCGAAGACAATGTCGGCGCCTTTGATGAAGAAGGTTTCTTCCGCACCGGCGATCTGGGGCGCATCGTGGACGGTCGCTATCTGGTGATTACCGGGCGCAAGAAGGACCTGATCATCCGCAACGGTGAGAATCTCAGCCCCAAGGAAATAGAGGACGCGATCTTCACCCATCCGGGCATCGACAATGTCGCAGTGGTCGGTATGCCGAGCGAAAAGACAGGCGAAGCGGTTTGTGCGTTCGTCATCGCCAAATCAGGATCGACGATCGATCTTCGTGAGGTAAGTAGACACTTGATCTCCGTAGGGCTTGCCAAGCAGAAAATACCAGAGCGTCTGGAAATTGTTGAAGAGCTGCCGATCTCGCCGCAGGGAAAAATCCTGAAGACGGTGCTTCGGGATCGGGCCAAGGCGTTTGTCGCTATGTGATTGGTCGGTTTCGCATCGATCCGGCCTAATAGTTGATTGAGGATAGAGCGATGAATCTTGGTCTTTCCGGAAAGAAGGCTCTCGTCACCGGCGGCAGCAGCGGAATCGGCGCCGGTATCGCGAAGATGCTGGCCGAGGAAGGCTGCATCGTCGTGGTGCACGGACGCGATCGGGACCGGACGCAGGCAACCGTGCAGGCCATTCGCGATGCGGGTGGGCAGGCGTTACCTGTAGTCGCGGATTTGATGATCGATGCCGACGCGGCGAGGCTGGAGCATGAGATCGACGCGATGCCCGGCACGATCGATATATTGGTGAACAATTTCGGCGGCGCGGATGGTACGACGTCGATGCCGTGGGATGCCGTGACACCGGAACTCTGGCTCGATACCCATATGCGCAATTCGGGGGTCGCGGTCCGCCTCATCCGCCATCTTCTTCCGGCAATGAAGGCGAAGCGCTGGGGAAGGATCATCCAGGTCGCCAGTGCGGCCGCGACGCAGCCGATGACCTATGGGCCGGATTATGGCGCCGCCAAGGCGGCGCTGCTGAACCTGACCGTCAGCCTTGCCAAGGAAGTGGCCGGCGCCGGGATCACGTCCAACGCGATCTCTCCGGGCATCATCCTCACGCCAGGCGTCGAAGAATGGCTGATCAAGCTGGGCGAGCAGAATGGCTGGCATGGTCTGACACCCGACGAAATCCATGCCCGCGCCATCGGTCATTTATCCGCGGCATCGGTGGGGCGGATCGGGCGGCCTGCCGATATCGGCCATGCGGTCTGCATGATCGCCAGTCCGGCCGCCGGCTATATGACCGGTGCGAACATCAGGGTCGATGGCGGCCAGCTTGCGACGGTGGGTTAAGATGACTGATCGACCCTTGACCATATTCCTCGTGCCGGCGGGCGACCATCGCGTCGCGACGGCGCATTCCGTTCTCGTCAACCTGAGAGATGTACCCGCACCGACGCGTGTCTGGACCGCCGACGTCACGAACAGCGGGATGCCGGATGCGCCTTATGCCGCCGTGGTGGCCGGCGAAGCCGCTGCGCTCCGGCCATTGCTCGCGGCCTTCAGTCCGCGAGAGATCGCAGCAGCCGCACGCCGGTTCAAGGACGACACCACTGCCGACGACAATGGGTGCGTGGAGGGCGTCAGCATATTGTCGTTCATCGCGGCCTATCCCGACGTCGACCGGGTGGAGACCGTTCGGCGCTGGCGCGAGCATGCGCCGCTGGCGCTCGAGATCCACCATGCCGCGCGACGCTATGTGCAATATGAGCTGCTAGACGGGCTCGACGGCGAGCCGGGCTATGCAGGGATGGCCAATCTCCATTTGCCGGACGTCGAGGCGCTGGCGACCGGGATGTTTCGCACCGAAGCGGACGTGACGGTCATCGCGGCTGACGTCGCCCGTTTCGTCCACCATCACGACACGTTCCTCGCCCATGAGCACGCCCTTGGTGATGACGGCATGGGCAGCGATTCGCAGGACAAGGAATAGGCATGACTCGGAAACTGAAGGTCGGCATCGTCGGCGCCAACTGGACGCTTAATGTTCATGCTCCCGCATGGGGGATGCTTCCGGATGTCGAGGTTGCGGCGATCTGCACCTCGCGCGAGGAAACTGCGCGGGCCGCGGCAGCGAAAGGCGGAATCGAGCGCGCCTATTGGGATATCGAGGAGATGGTAGCCGACCCGGACCTCGACATCATCGATATCGGCACCCGGCCGTCGCTGCGCTTCGACATGGTGATGGCCGCGCTCGCGGCTGGCAAGCACGTATATAACTGCCTGCCCTTCGCCACCAACCTTGAGCAGGCCGAGGCGATGCGCGACGCCCAGCGCATGCGCGGGCTGGTGGGGGCGGTCGATGCCCAGTGGCGCTGGACGCCCGCTATCCGGCACATGAAAGAGCTGATCGACCAGGGGGCGATCGGCGATTTCTTCGCAGCGACGATCCACTTGCAGATGCCGCTCTACCGGCACGACGATTATGTCTACACATTATGTGCCATCGGCGGCGGTATGACGCCGTATCCCTGGTTGGCGGAACAATCGAGCGGTGCGTCGGCGTGGCGCAACTTCGGTAGCCATACGATCCTTTGCCTGATGTACCTGTTCGGCGAGGTCGAGGAAATCGTCGGCATGTCCGACACCTTCGTCAAGGAGCTGCTCTTCACGGACGGCACGCGCGTGCGGCCGCAGACTGCCGATTTCGCGTCGGCGATGTTGCGCTTCCGCAACGGCGGCATGGCCAACATCAACGTGAGCTGGGCGATGGCGGACGCGCCCGGCTTCCATCTCGAGGTGTCCGGATCGAAGGGGCGGTTCGTATCGCGCGAGCCCAGCTTCTGCGATGCCGGCGCTACGCTCTATTATGGGGAACCGACCAATATGCCGAGCGGGCGGGACATCGTAGTGCCCGATCATCTGTTCGAGGTCGAAGGCACGCCATTATCGCGGAACAATCTGCCGCCGATGATGATGCCGATCACCGCGTTGTTCGCGGACATGGTGCGGGTCATCCGCACCGGTGCAGGGGACGCCTCACCATCCTTCGCCGAAGCCGCGCATGCCCATACAGCCGTGGAGGCCGCGATACGGTCGGAACGAAGCGGTCGCTGGGAAAGGATCAGGGACCGATGAGCCAGCTCGTTCAAAGAGCTGCGCTGGCGGGACGCAAGGCGGCGATCATCGGCGGTGCCTCGGGCATTGGCGCCGCCGTCACGCTGGCTTTGGCTGGAGAAGGCGTCGACGTCGCCTTCTGCGATATCGCCGAGGAAGCACTGGAGCCCACCCGCAAGGCGGCCGAAGCGTTGGGCGTCGCGGCCTTCGCGGCATTGGCGGATGCGATCGACCGGCCCGCGCTGGCTCGCTTTTACGATGAGGTCGAAGCCTGCTTTGGCGCGCTCGATATCGTGGTGAACGTTGCGGGGGGTACCTTGCGGCGCAATTTCGACGCCGGTGACGCCGAAGCAGACGAGCGCGATATCCGGCGGAATTATGGCTACGTGCTGGATTCGATCCGGCGTGCGCTGCCCTTGCTGCGCAAATCCGGGTGCGGCGGCAGCATCATCAACTTCACGACGATCGAAGCGCATCGCGGCGCGGCGACTTTCGCGGTCTATGCGGGGGCGAAAGCCGCGACGACCAACTTCACCGCCGCGCTCGGCGTCGAACTCGCCGCCGAACGGATCAGGGTGAACTGCCTTGCGCCCGATACGACGCCGTCCGCCGGCAACGCCGCCGCGGTGCCGGGCATAGCAGAGAGCTTCGCCGCGATTCCCCAGGAATATCGCGGCGCCGGCCTTGGCATCTATGTGCCGATGAAGGCGCCGCCGATGCCGGACGATCTTGCGGACACGGTGCTGTTTCTCGCCAGCGATCTGTCGCGGTTCATTACCGGCACGACAGTGCATGTCGACGGGGGCGCCAAGGCCGCATCAGGCTTCCTGGATTGGCCCTACGGCGACGGGTTCGTGCCCGCGCCCCTCGCAGGGACGATCGGCAAGCTGTTCGCAAAGGACTGAGTGCGGTGAGCGGCCTTGACGATCCATCCTATTTCCTGTCGGACCGCAACCCGGTCGCCAATTCCGATCAGCGCGCTATCGAAGCCCTCGGCCTCGAGGTCATGGACCTGCCCGTCGTCCAGGCGGCCCGCGCGCGGACAACGGCGTACTGGCGCAAGGCGCTCGAACCCGACTGGGATCGCGAGACCGAGGCTGCCCTCGATGCGGCGATGGTGGAATATGCCTTCAATTATGTGCTGAAAGCGGTCTGCAGCGATGCCTCGCACCCGCGTATCGGCCAGATATTCCTGCCGGCGCATGACGGCTTCGGCCAGCCGGTGCCTGGATCGCGGATTGGCGGCGACAATCCCGACAATATCTACCGCTTCATAGCAATCGAACATGGTGCGGCCTATGAGCTCCACGGCCGCGCCGATGGGATCGCACCGAGCAACGTCATCTACTCGCTCGTCTCGAACTACGGCACGACCAATACAGTGGCGGCGATCGAGACGCCGGACATCGAGCTGGCGCCTGACGGCAGCTTCGTCCTGACCATTGATGCCGAACCGGCGGGTGCGCGGCGCAATCATCTGCAGACCCAGCCCGGCACGCTGTTCCTGTTCATCCGCGATACGCTGGGCGACTGGGCCCGCCAGACGGCGATGCGCCTGCGCATCAAACGCCTGACGCCACCGACGGCCGATCCGCTATCGGCGGAGGAGATCGGCGCGCGGGCGGCCGTGGCGATGTTCGACACGATGCCGCTCTATTACTGGTATCAGCGGACTCACCAGCATCCGATCAATCGGCTGGAACTGCCCAAATTCGGCACTTTGACCGGCGGGCCGCTCAGCCAGGTAGGCGGGGCGTGCGGCATCAGAATCGAGCCGGGGGAAGCCGTGATCGTGAAGATGCGGACGGGCGGGGCCGGCTATCACAGCTTCGTCGCGCACGACATGACCTTCCGGACCATTGATGCCGGTTACCGGACGAGTTCGTTCAATCCTACGCAGGCGGTGCCCGACCCAGACGGCACGGTCACCTATGTCGTCGCACGCCGCGATCCCGGAGTCGCCAATTGGGTCGACATCGCAGATCTGCCTCGCGTGATCGTGATCGGCCGCTGGCAATTGCTGCCGCCCGGCGATTTCACGGGGGGGATCGATATGAAGGTCGTGCCACTGCCGGAACTCGATCGCCACCTGCCGCCAAGGGCCCTGACGATGACGGCAGGCGACCGGGAACGCCAGCGCGCCGAACGCACCGCGTCCAGTCGCCGCCGCCTCATTGCCTGAACAGTGGCACGCCCCCGGATCCAGGATGAACCCATGACCGATCAGACTCTCGCCGCCCGCCTCGACCGCATCGAATCCACCCAGGCGCTCCAGATGCTGCCGTCGCGCTATGCGCTGGCGGTCGATTCGCGTGATGTGGATACGCTTGTCGATCTGTTCGTCGAAGATGTGGATGCTGGGAAATGGGGAAAGGGTCGAACAGGATTGCGCGCATTTTACGAATCCGTGCTTACCGGGTTCTATCGCAGCCAGCATCAGATTTGCGGACATGTATTTGATTTTGCGGATGACGATCATGCATCCGGGGCCGTGTATTGCCGCGCCGAGCATGAATCGGGCGATGATTGGGTTGTGATGATCATGACGTATTTCGACGATTATGAGCGCCACGACGGGCGCTGGCTGTTTCGCAGGCGCTTCCCTGGCTTTTTCTACGCCACCAATATCGACGAGCGCCCGCGCGCGCCCTTTGCGTGCTGGCCCGGGCGGGAGCAGAACCCCAAGCATTTTCCCGGCTCCCATGCCTATGCGACGTGGATGCCCTATTGGGATCGCCAGGATCCGGCGGTGTTCGATGCGATCACACGCCAACGCTGAACCTTGCCTTCGGTTTTAGAACAGGGTCTCGCGCATGCTGTCCTGATAGGGCAGGAAGGGGAGGCCGGCGCGGGCTCGTCGTACCCATTGCGGATCGCCGAGCAGCGCGCGGCCGACCGCCACCAGGTCGAACTCGTCGTTGACCAGTCTTGCAGCGACGCGCGGGAGATTGTTCGAGGCGTCGGATTGCCCGCCATTCTGAGCATCGTACATGCCGCCGCTCTGGCCTACGCCGCCGACCGTCATCGACATCTTGCCGGTGACCTTGCGCGCCCAGCCGGCAAGGTTCATCGGCGAGCCATCGAACTCCGCCCGATCGAAGAAGCGCTGGCTGGCGTCGAAGACGTCGGCGCCTGCGTCGGCGATCGGGCCGAGCAGCGCCTCGAGTTGGCGCGGCGTATGCGCGATCCGGCCCTTGAAATCCTGCTGCTTCCACTGGGAAAAGCGAAAGATGATCGGCATCTGGTCGCCTGCCGCGGCGCGAACTTCGCGAACCAGCGCAGCTGCGAAAGCGCTGCGGCGATCCAGATCGCCGCCCCAGCAATCGTCGCGCAAATTTGTTTCGTCCCACAGAAATGTATCGATCAGATAGCCGTGCGCGGCATGAATCGCTATCGCGTCGAACCCGATGGAGCGCGCGTTCGCTGCGGCGATGCCGAAGGCAGCGATGATATCGGCGATTTCCGAATCGGTCGCGGGCGAGGTCGGCGCGGCCACGCGTGCGATGAAATCGCACGGCACGCTCGCCATCCGGTCAAGCGGCCCCCAGATTCCCGATGGGCGGACGGACGGGGCGTACGGGTAAGGCCCCGTTCCCGGTTCGCGCATCACCCCCTGATGCCAAAGCTGCGGTGCGATCCGGCCGCCTGCGGCATGAACGTCGTCGACGACCTTTTTCCAGGCCAGGAGCGCAGCATCGCCATCCATCACTGGAATGGCATTGCCGTCGACGCCCGAATCGCCGAGCGCCGCTTCGTGCGGTACGCCGACGCCCTCGGTGATGATCAGGCCGACATCCCCTTCTGCCCGGCGACGGTAATAAGCGGCGACGTCGGGACCGGGAACGCCGCCCGGCGAAAAGCTGCGCGTCATTGGGGACATGACGAAGCGGTTGGGCACGGTCAAGGACCCGATAGTGAGTGGATCGAACAGTGGCGCGATTTCCGCCGCGGGCACCGTTCCTCCGCCCGTCGCGGTCTCTTCCGATTGCGTCATGTGAATCCCTCGCCTGCGCTTGCCAGAAACCGCCTAATAGAAATTTCGAACAATGTGCAGTTTTTTTTCAATCGCAGCTGGACAGGGACCGCGCGCCATGATCCTCTTGGAGTGAGCCGGCCTGGCCGACGCCGAGATGAGGGAGGGCAGATGCTGAGCACGATCAATCAATCCGAAGGCGTGGATCGCGAAGATTACGAGATATCCATCCCGTCTTCGATCGAGCAGGTCACGGCCGACTGGTTGACCGACGCCCTTTCCCGCGATGATCCGGGATTGGCAGTCGGTTCGGCGAACCTGATCGAATATGTTCACGGCGCGTCGACCAAAGCGCGCATTGAGATCGGTACCAACCGCAGCGGTTATCCGAAGACCGTGATCGTCAAGGCGGGCTTCGAAGCGCATAGCGACGTGCTGCGCGACATGCATCGCAATGAAATGCACGCCTATCGCGATCTCATACCGACCTTCGATGTCAATGCGCCGCGCTGTCTATTTGCCGGACAGGATGCTGCGGGCATGGCTCTCGTCATTCTCGAGGATCTGGATTTGCGGAATGCGAAATTTCTCACCCTGCAGCAGCCGCTCAGCTTCGATCTCGCCGCCGGCTTTCTCGATGGGCTCGCACGTTTTCACGCCCGCTGGTGGGCCGCGCCGGATCTTGCGTCTCGCTTCAGGTGGGCGGCAGATACGCATGCGATGCGACAATCGCACTATTTCGACATTCTGCTCGATCCACAAGCTTTTGCCGAATATGTGGCCGCTCCGCGAGGCGCTGCTATGCCACAATTGCTGCTGGATCCCGAGCGGATCTCGCATGGCCATGCCTTGCTCGCGAAGGCGCACGACAGGATGGCGCACACGATGCTGCATGGTGACGCGCATCTCGGCAACCTCTACACAGATGCGGACGGGACGCCGGCCTTCCTGGACTGGCAACCGCGGCGAGGTCCGTGGGTGCTCGACGTAACCTATTTCATGACCGCCTCGCTCGATGTCGTCGATCGAAGGCACTGGGAGACCGCGTTGCTGCAGCATTATCTGACGCGGCTCGCGGCCTATGGCGTCGCCGCACCGTCGTTCGACGAAGCCTTTGACGCCTATCGGCGGGACGCGATCTGGGGGCTGCTGATCTGGATGCTGAACGGCTCGAACTTTCAGAGTGAATCGAACAACACGGCCGCGGCGACGCGTTTCGCGATGGCGATGATCGATCACGATACGTTCGATAGGCTCGGCGTATGACGTCGCTGGACATGCCCGGCAGCCTCGACGAGATCGACGCGGCATTCGTCGGCGGCCTGATCCGGCAGGTCCATCCCGATGCCGAACTGACGGGTGTCGAGATTGACGGCGAGATTCACGGCACGGCCACCAAGGCACGGCTGGTATTGACTTACAGCCGTTCGGCCGGCGCGCCGCCGGTCGTCTGGATGAAGGCAGGTTATGAACCGCACAGCACGATACTCGCTGGGGCGGGCATCTACGCCCTCGAGCCCAGAGTCTATGCGGAACTGCTACCCGATCTGCCGATGAGTGCCCCACGTCATCACGGCGCAGTTTACGACGAGGCGAGTGGCGCCGGAATCGTCCTGATCGAGGATCTTGGCCCGTTCGCGACGCTCAATACTCCAAAATCTGCCATATCGGTCGACGAAGTTAGGGCGATGCTCGCTCTTCTGGCAAAAATGCATGCCGCCACCGCAGCGCCCGGCTGGCTCGAAGCGCGCCCTTGGATCCGCGCCAATTTCGGGGATTTTGGCGAGACGGACAGCTATCTCACCTACATGGCGGAGCCTGCCAATCTCCAGCGCTTCCTCGGCTGGCCGCGTGCCGCGGACTATCCCCGCGCGATGTTCGATCCGCTGGCGCTGCATCTGGCGATGCAGAAGATCGGCGCATGGGCGAGACGGCCGCGGACGGCCTGCATGATTCACGGTGATGCGCATGTCGGGAACAGCTATCGGGATGCCCGCGGTGAACCTGGCTTGCTCGATTGGCAGTGCGTGCGCCGAAGTGGCTGGGCGTATGATGTGGCCTATTACATGGTCTCTGTGCTTACGACCGAGGATCGTCGGCGTTTAGAACGCGACTTGCTGCGGGGGTACCTCGAGCAATTGGCCGAGAGCGGCGGGCCGAGGCCGAGCTGGGACGAAGCCTGGGACGATTATCTCGTCTGCCTCGCTTATGGGTTCGTGGCGTGGTTGAGCAACTCCACGACTTTCCAGCCCGAGGAATATAACGCGATCGTGTCCACGCGTTTTGCTTGGGCGATGGTCGACCACGGCACGATTGGGAAAGTTCACCGATAATTCGCATGCAAGAATCGAACAATGTTCAAGAATACCTGCTATGGATGTTGACAGGGCACGGCCGACGTGAAACGGGCTCAGATCACGTGACGAAACCGGGGCGGCCCATCGCCGGTGACCGTCGAGCGTGCCCCGGGGAGGAGTTTTCGCGCGAATGACCGATCAGGCTATCATCGAGACGCCAGGGCTGGCGATAGAAGAGGCGGATCTCGAGGTTTTGCGCGAAAGCATCGCGTCGGTTCTGGCCGACGAAAGCGACAGGCTGGCAGTGCATGCGTTCATCGACGGCAAATACGATCTTGACGCAAGGCTTTGGCGGCAGGCGGGCGAACTCGGCTGGATGGCCGTGAGTCTGCCTGAGGAATTTGGCGGCTTCGGTTTTAGCGCGCCGGGTTCGCGCGTGCTCAATAGCGAGCTCGGCCGCGTGGTCGCGCCGGGGCCGTTTATCCCGACGCTGGCTGCCGCCCAGGCGCTCGCCGAGACGGGCGATGCCGTGGTTCGCAGCGCATGGCTTCCCCGGATCGTAGCGGGCGAGATCAGCATTGCGATCGTCGCGTCGTCGGCGCACGGGGCGCCATTCGCATTGACGTCCGGCCGGATTTCGGGGCGCCGGACTCTGCTCGGTGCCAGCGACGCCGCCGTCGCGCTGGTGCCCGTCGGCGAGAGTGACCTCGCGCTGCTCGACATGGCGGACGTGCGGCGAGAGCCCACAGATTTCTGGGATCGGACCCGCACCCTGATCGATATCACGGCGGACAGTGTCGAGGCGCTTGCCGTGATCACCGACGGTGGCGTCACCCGAAGCGCATTGGGCCGCGCCTTTGCGATCGCCGTTGCCGCCGACTGTATCGGCCTCAGCCATGGCATCACGGCCAAGACCATCGATTACATGAAGGAACGCGTCCAGTTCGGGCGGCCGATCGGCTCTTTCCAGGCGCTGAAGCATCGAATGGTCGATCTGGTCGCCAAGATCGGCATTGCCGAGCATGTGTTGGGGCAGGCGGTCGAATCTGCGACCGCGGGTGATCCGGCTGCGGATATGTGGGCGGCGCTCGCCAAGGCATCGGCGAGCGATGCCGCCTCGTTCATTGCCGGCGATTGCGTGCAGCTTCACGGGGGCGTCGGCTATACGTGGGAATTCGATGTCCACCTCTATCTGAAACGCGCCCGGCTCAACGAGATGCTGGTGACCAATAATCGCACGTTGCGCGATCAGGCCGCCGCCGAACTGGCAAGCCTGACCCGCGCGGGACGCAGCACCTTGGAGTTGCCGGCGGCATGATCATAGATTTGCGACATGACCTTCCCGCGTTCCGCCAGGCGATCCGAGCCTGGCTGGCCGATACCGTGCCGGCGAACTGGACCGATCGCATCGCCAGCGAGGATGAGGACGACTATGTCGCCTTCCAGCAATGGTGGATGGCCGAGCGGAACAAGGAGGGGCTGGCCGTCCCCCACTGGCCGTCGGAATATGGTGGGGCGGACCTGAGCCTGACCGGGCAGATCATCCTGGCCGATGAAATCGCCCGAGCGCGCGCGCCCGGGCTGAACCTGTTCATCATCTCGCTCAATCATATCCCGGGTACGCTGATTCCGTTCGGCACCGAAGCGCAGAAGGCAAAATACCTTCCTGCCATTCCCAGAGGGGCGGTGTGGTGTCAGGGCTTCTCGGAGCCGGGCGCGGGTTCTGATCTCGCCTCGCTGCGCTGTCGGGCGGAACGTGACGGCGATCATTATGTCGTCAACGGTCAGAAGATCTGGTCATCGCTGTCGCGCTTCGCACAGCACTGCATCCTGCTGGTGCGCACCGATTTCGACGCTGCGAAGCATGCCGGCATAAGCTATCTGCTGATGGATATGAATATGCCGGGTCTCGAGGTCCGCCCGATCCGGCAGATCAACGGCCATTCCGAATTCGCCGAGCTGTTCCTGACAGATGTCCGCATCCCGGTCGAAAATCTCGTCGGGGTCGAGAATGAGGGCTGGAAGGTTACGCAGGCGACGCTTTCATCCGAACGCGGCGTCTTGTGGTTCGACTGGGCGGAACGCAGGCGTGTCGACGTGGAAACCTTCTACCAGGAATCACTGGGTCGGGGGGCGGCGTGGCTTGACGATGACGAACTTCGCCGGGAATTCATGATATTGCTGGCCGAGATGCAGGCCGGGCGCCGCCAGATCCGACAATTGCTGCGCGAAAACGAAAGCGACCACCACGCGCCGACGATGACGGCGGCGTTCGTGAAGCTTCATGACACGGTGCTGCGCCAGCGTATCGGTGACCTGATGTTGAGGATCGATGGGCTGGATGGCCAGCGTCATGTCCTGGTTGGCGAGGGAGGACGGCCAAACGGCATGTTCGACTTCCTCTCTTCTTATGGCGCCACCATTTCGGGCGGCACGAACGAGATCATGCGCAACATCATCGCGGAGCGGGGATTGGGATTGCCAAAAGGCTGAGCATCTGTCGCCGGGGGGAAGCGCGGCGTGTTCAGTGCTGGCGGCTCGGAAAAATGTCTTCCGGACGGCAATCGCAGCGATTCGCAGAGCTTCGTCAGAGAGCGGTCGGGCGCAGGATTGCGTCCGTGCCGCCATCCACGAAAATGACCTGCCCGACGACATAACCGCCCCGCATGGTCGCCAGAAACGCAAGCATCTCTGCGAGCGCCGTGGGTTTGGCGTAGTTCGCGGTCGCGCGCGGCGTCGTCCGCGCCATAATCTCGCGGCCCTCTTCGGTTGCTAGGAATGACGCGGTCATCGGCGTCACGACGCCACCGGGTCCGACCGCGTTGAGGCACAGGCCAGCCCCCGCCCATTCGGGCCGTATCGCCGTTCGTCGAACCCAGAGCGCCAGCGCGGCCTTGCTGGAGGAATAAGCCAGCATCGGCTCGGCGCGCGCCGCTACGCGTGCCGCCACCTCGTCCCCCGCCAGGCATGCCGAGATGATCGCCGGCGACGTTTCGAGCAGCGCGGCCGTGGATGCGACCACCACAGCGTTGGCGGGATCAGTCGCCGCCATCATCGCCCGCAGTCCCTCCGTCGTCGCAACTGCGCCGAAATAGTTGACGGAGACGATGCTGGCAGCGTCCGGGGCCGTGCCAATGCCAGCGACAGCGACCACGCCGTCGACACTTCCTTCCGACAAATGTCCCACGGCCGCAGTGAAGGCCGCCCGTCCTTCAGTCGTGCCGAGATCGACGTTGATATCCGCGCCGGCGAGGTCCGCGGAGATAATGCGGCAGTTCATGCTCTGCAGTCGATCGACGGTCGCCAGACCGATACCGGACGCTACGCCGGTCACGACGATTGTACGGCGGAGGGCAGATATGGTCTCGAAAGCATCTCCGTTATTCAAAGCACCACCCAAATATTCTTGGGGCGGGTAAATTCGCGAATCCCGTGGATGCCGCCCAGCCTGCCATAACCGCTCTGGCGCGTGCCACCGAACGGCACCGATGCCGGAATGCCCGTGAACCCGTTGACCCAGATATTGCCGACCACGAGTTGCGCGGCCGCGCGATGGGCATTTTGCAGGTTGCGCGTCCAGATATAGGCCGCCAGCCCAAATTCGGTGCCGTTGGCGAGCGAGATCGCTGCCTCGAAACTCTCGAAGCGCGAGATGGCGAGCACTGGACCAAAGACTTCGGTATTGGCCAGTTCGATATCGGCCGGCACATCGGCAAATACGGTGGGCTTAATGTAATAGCCGTTGGCCATCGTCCCGGAGAGCCGCTCACCACCGGCCACAAGGCGGGCGCTGCTGCCCCGGGCGCGGTCGATCATGCCCGTGATCCGGCTGACCGCGCGATTGTCGATCACCGGCCCCATCATGGTCAGGCTGTCTGCTGGATCGCCGACGACCGTCGCTTCGGCCGCCCGTCGTGCGCGCTCCACCACCTCGTCATAGATACTGGCATGGACCAGCAGCCGCGAGGCGTTGATGCACCCCTGGCCCGACCCGCCGACGATGCCCGAGATCGCGAAGGGGTTGAAGACGTCGAGATCCGCATCCTCGAAGACGATCGAGGCGGACTTGCCGCCAAGTTCCAACTGCACCGGAACGAGCCGCTTTGCGGCCGACGCAAGGATATGCTGCGCGGTGGCACCGCTGCCGGTGAAATGAATCTTGTCGACACCGGGATGGGCGGTGAGCGCCTGGCCGGCTTCGGCGCCACCAGGCAGAATATTGACCACGCCGGCGGGAAAGCCGGCTTCCAGGAACAATTCGCCCAGCCGAAGGCAGGCATAGGGGGCCAGTTCAGGAGGCTTGACCACGACGCAATTGCCCGCCGCCAGAGCCGGCGCCAGCACCATGCCCATCGCATAAACCGGACCGTTCCAGGGGATGATCACCGCGACGATACCATAGGGTTCGTCCAGGGTGTAATCGAGCGCCGGTGCCGGCCAGGTCTTGATCACGTCGCCACCGATCTTGTCGGTCCAACCGGCATTGTAGCGGAAAAGCTCGGCGGCGACATGGGGGCCACCGTACGAGATCGCATGGATCAGTGAATTGTCGATCATCGAGAGCCGGCCGAGCGTCTCGGCCTCGCGTTCCAGCAGATCCGCGAAGCGGAGCATGAGATTGCGGCGCTGGTTGGCGGGCATATCGGCCCAGACCGGCGCGGCGGCCCGTGCGGCCGAAACGGCCAGGTCGATCTCGCGCGCTCCGGCAAGGGGAATATCGCCGGTCGGCTTGCCGGTCGCGGCATAGATATGCTGATACGTGCCGCCGCTCGCATCATCGACGCGTCTGTCACCGATTAACAGCGCCCTACGCGGCAGCATATCCAACGGGGGATCACCGATCATATTCTCTCCTGGTCGATAAAAATCAAGATTGAACGTGATTTCAAAAAAGGTCAATAAGAGCCGGACACGGACAGGCGCCCGCCGGTGCGACCGAGATCGCCGAATTGAGAAGGAAGATGATGTCGGAAGCCATGGAAGCCTATCGCTTGGCCGGCAAGGCCGCGATCATCACGGGCGCTGCATCCGGCATCGGCAGGGCGACCGCCGAGCTCTTCGCCGATGTGGGGGCGACCGTCATCATTGCGGATCTAAACGAAGCGGCGGCGGTCGATCTCGCAACGCGCATCGGGCGTGGCGCCGCCGGCATCGGGTGCGACGTATCGAATGCCGAATCAGTCGATGCGATGTTCCGCAAAGCGCTGCCGATCCTCGGCGGACGGCTCGACGTTCTGGTGAACAATGCCGCTTATCGGCCCAAGGCGGACACCATGACGATGCCGGCATCGGAGTGGGACATCATGCACGCCGTGATTGCGCGCGGCACGTTTCTGTGCCTGCGCGAAGCGGTCAAGATCATGCGCCAGCAAGGCGGCGGTGCGATCGTCAACATTTCCTCCGTCTCCGCGAAGCATCCGACGATCTTCTCCAACATGCATTATGACTCGGCGAAAGCTGGTGTCGATGCGATTACCCGGGCTGCGGCGATCGAGTTCGCCGGCGACAATATCCGGGTCAATTCGGTTCAGCCCGGCGGCACCGACACCGCCGGAAGCACGAAACTTCGCAGCGCGATTCCGATCACCGGGCCTATGGTTCAGCCGGGCCGGATGGCGCTTGGCCGCGTCGCGCAGCCGATCGAGCAGGCGCGCGCGGTGCTGTTCCTCGCAAGCGACGCTTCGAGCTATATCACCGGTCATCACCTGACGGTCGATGGAGGCTATCACGTTTCCTGAGCCATCAGGAAAAGCGGCATGACCGAGCGGATCGACGCCGATTATGTGATTGCTGGCGGCGGTAGCGCCGGCTGTGTGCTGGCCGCCCGGCTTTCGGAGAATCCTTCTTGCAAGGTCGTCCTGATCGAGGCGGGGCCCAAGGGTGGAGGACTTCTCGTCGACATGCCAGCCGGCACGTTCGCGCTGATGGCCAATCCCAGATATGACTGGCTTTACCAGACCGAGGCCGACCCTTCGATCGCCAGCCGTGCGCTCCTCTGGTCGGGCGGCAGGATGCTTGGCGGCTCATCGGCGATCAACGGCATGGTCTATATACGCGGCCAGGTTTCCGACTATGACGATTGGGTCAAGGCCGGTGCGACCGGCTGGTCGTTCCGAGAAATCCTGCCCTATTTCCTGCGAGCCGAGCATTATCGCGAGGGAGCATCGCAATGGCATGGGGCGACCGGGCCGTTGCAGGTCTCTTATGGCAATGCCAGCCATCCGCTGACCGAGAGCGTGATGGAGACCTTCGCCGCTCTGGGGCTGCCGAAACGCGGCGATTATTGCGATGGTGACATAACCGGGATCTATCGCAATCTCACCACGACGGGCGACGGCAAGCGGTCGAGCACGGCAACAGCCTATCTCGATCCAGCGCGCACCCGGGGCAATCTCAAAATCCTGACCGGTTGCAAGGTCGATCATGTGCTGATCGAAGGCCGCGGCGCGCGGGGCGTCCGGCTGCTGCGCGACGGCCAGCCTATCGATGTGACGGCACGGCGTGAGGTGATCGTGAGCTCGGGCACGATAGGTTCGCCCGCCATCCTCATGCGATCGGGAATCGGCCCGGCCAGTGAGCTATCCGCGCTTGGCATCGCCGTTATCGCCGATCTGCCGGTTGGCCGCAATTTGCAGGAGCATAGCGGCGCGTCGGTGAGCAAGCTGGTTGACATGCCGACATATAACAGCCCTGCCGGCGTCTTCACCCTTGGTCGCAACCTGTTGCGTTGGCTGTTGACCAGGCGAGGCCCGATGGCTTCGGCGGCGGTTCAGGTGATGGGGGCCGCCAAATCGACGCCCGACCTTGCCGATCCGGACATTTCGGTTTCGTTCCTACCGCTGGCGATCGGCTTTCCGAAGGGCAAGCCGGCGCTGCATCCAAAGCCGGGCATTACGCTTGCCGCCAATGTCATAAGGCCGTGGAGCCGAGGGGAGATCCGGCTCCGCTCGTCCGATGCCTCCGAGCCGCCGATCGTCGATCACCGCCTGCTGGGCGATGAGCGCGATCTCGAGGTCGCGGTCGCCGCGGCGCGCCTCCTGACCAGGGCCTTTGCGACGGCCCCGCTCGCCGGACATGTGATCGGTAACAATTATCATAATCCGGAGCCGGTCACGGACGAGGAATGGCGGACAATTGTCAGGACAACAACGACCATGGGTTATCATCCTGTCGGAACCTGCGCGATCGGCAGCGTGGTCGATCCGTCGCTACATGTACGGGGGATTGCCGGCCTGCGCGTTGCAGATGCCTCGGTGATGCCCAACATAATCTCTGGAAATACCAATGCGGCGACAATCGCGATCGCCGAAAAAGCGGCCGAGCTCATACGGTCCGCGTGACAGGCTGATATTACCATAGGGGTGGAGGGATGATGATGGCTAATAATGGATCAGGCTATGCCGATGCCCACGTTCCGACGCATGTGGCGCCTGAACGCGTAATCGATTTCGATTATTTTCACCCGCCCGGAATCGACGATGGCGATGTATATTCGGCCTGGAACAGGCTGCACGACGGGCCTGAAATCGTCTGGACGCCGCGCAACGGTGGCCACTGGATCTTGACCCGCGCGGAAGACGTCAAATGGGTACAGGAAACCTACGACATATTCTCGCATGAGGAATTCGCGATTCCGCGACTTCCGAGCAAGATCATCATGCCGCCGCTGACCGTCGATCCGCCCGTCCACGCCCGATTCCGCGCGGTGCTCAATCCATCCTTCACGCCGGCACGGGTGCGTGAAATGGGGGACAAGGCGCGGTCGCTGACGATCGACCTGATCGAGACATTCAAAGGGCGTGAATCCTGCGAATTCGTGACTGAATTTGCACGGATCATGCCGGTCACGGTCTTCCTAGGCATTGTCGATCTGCCGCTCGACCGGCGTGAAGAGTTCGTCGAATGGGCGACGACCTACATCAGTTCGGGCGACCCGGCTGTCAAACAGGCCTATGTCAGGAAGATCGGTGATTATCTCTCGTCGGTTATCGAAGAGCGTGCGGCGAATCCTGCCGAGGACTTGTTGAGCCGCATTGCAGGCTGGCGCCAGAATGCCCGCTTCGGCGGCGAGCATGAGGTGTTCGGCATGGCGATGCTCGTTTTCCTCGGTGGTCTCGACACGGTCGCGAACATGCTTTCGTTCACCGTGCGGCACCTCGCGGAACACGCCGAGCAGCGCCGCCGCGTGATCGAGGAACCGGAAATCATTCCGCAGGCTGCGGAAGAATTGATCCGGCGGTTCGGCCTTTCCAACACCGGCCGACTGGTCAAGAAATCAATTGATTATAAGGGTGTACATTTTGCCGAGGAAGACATGGTGATGGTGCCCATTTCCATGTCGAGCATGGATGATCGCCTTTATCACGATCCGTTGAAGATCGACTTCAATCGAAACGCACCCTTCCACAATACATTTGGTAACGGCCCGCATAAATGCGTAGGTGCGCCGCTGGCACGCGCCGAGTTGAAGATCTTCCTAGAAGAGTGGGTCAAGCGCATCCCGGATTTCTGCCTGGATCCTGCACATCGTCCCGTGACGCATTCGGGGCCCGTCAATGGCGTGTCTAGCCTTCAGCTGCTGCTTCGCGCCGAACCGTGAGGAGATGGCACTCATGACGCGCATCACGACGTTGTTCGATCTCACCGGAAAGACCGCGCTCGTTACCGGAGCTGGCACGGTGCCGACGGCCATCGCCGACCTGTTCCGCGAAGCGGGCGCCACGGTGACGCATACCGCCGACTTCACGATGGACGAGGTCGGCATCGCCGATCTGTTCGCGCCGCTCGGCGATCTCGACATCCTCGTCAACGGCTCGATCCGGGCAGGTCCCTGGACGTTGGACACACTGACGCTCGACGAGTGGGATCGGGTACATGGCACCAACGTGCGCGGCGCCTTTCTGCTGATGCGCGAAGCGGTGCGCACGATGAAGGTGCATGGCCGTGGCGGACGGCTGATCAACCTTTCGACGATCGGTTCAGTGCACCCCGTGCTCAATGGCAATTTCGCCTATGGCTCGTCGCGCGCGGGCACCAATGCGCTCACCCGGCAGTTCGCGATGGATTTCGCGGGCGACGGCATATTGTCCAACTGCATATTGGTGGGCACCGTTCCGTCCGATCCTTTCCCGCAGGGCGTGATTTCACCGCCAACCGGACCTGGCGCCACACTAAGTCGCATGCCGCTCGGACTTGGCCAGCCGGAAGACATCGCGCCGACGGCGTTGCTTCTCGCAAGTGAGGCCGGTCGCTACATCAACGGTCAGGCCATCGTGGTCGACGGAGGATTCCTGATCGTATGACATTGTTCGACGGATTCTATCAGCTCGGCTTCGTCGCGCGGAACCTCGATAGAGCGGTGGAGGCGCTCGGCGAGCGTTATGGTGTCCGCATCTTCCGCAGGAAGCAGGCGAGCCCGACGATGCGAACGGCTCACGCCTATGCGGGGGACATAATGCTCGAGATCATCGAGGTGTCCGATGGCGGACTGGCGCTCTACCGCGATCATCTGCCACTGCGAGACGAAGCCGTGCACTTGCACCACCACGGTTTTCGTGTGGCTGACGTCGCGCGCTGGGCGGAGGTCGTTGCGGCGGTCGATGGCAGGGGACTGGCGACGCCGCTGCGCGGGACGGTGATGGATGGCCACCTCCGCTATCTGTACGCCGACACGCGCGACGAGATCGGCATCTATTCGGAATATGTATGTCTTACCGGAGCGGCGCTGGCGATCTATGACGATGTGCCGCACAATTGACGCCGAACCCTTTCGCCTGGATATCGACGGCCAGGCGCTTTTTGGCTTGCGGGCGGGAAGGAACGGAACGCGCGGTCTTGTCGTCGCACTTCACGGCGGTGGCTATGATGCCCGCTATTGGCATCATCCGGGCCAGACCGACGCTTCGTTGCTGCTGCTCGGCGCGGCGCTTGGCTTCGACGTCGTGGCCTTCGATCGTCCTGGCAATGGCGGGTCGACGGGGGCCGCTGAATCCGGCTACTCGATAGCCGAACAGCGAAAGCTGCTGTTCACGGCGATCGACCGGATCGCCGGTGATCGGGTGATCCCTGTATACCTGATTGGGCACTCGCTCGGTGCAATCCTGGCGCTAGCCATGGCCGCCGACGATCGCGCTGGGCTGGCGACCCTCGACGTCTCCGGCGTGTCGTTGCATTACACACCGCGAATGCGCGCCCGGTTGGAAGAGCATCTGCGAATTTTGTCGCGCGCTCGGGTGCCATCCGCGCCGGCCATCGATCCCGAGGCACGTCGCGCATTGTTCTACGGCGCGGACGGCACTTTCGATCCGGTGGTTGTTGCGCGAGGGGATACCGAACATCCGGTTCCGACTATCGAGATGGTGGAGGCGACGCGCTGCCCAGAGGATTTGCCGGCCAAGCTTGGTCGCATAGTTACTGCCGTGCAATGGACGATTCCGGTCGATGAGGGGGCGTCGCTGGGCGGCCAGGGGGTGCTGGACGAAGTGCGCAATCTGCTTGTCGCAAGCCCGCACGTCGTCACCGCGCTTCAGATGGCGAGCGGACATAATATCAGCCTTCATCATGTCGCCCGCGCCTATCATCTGAGGGCATTCGCTTTTTCGAACAATGTCGCGCAATCACGCCGGAGAGCGCTTCCCCTCCCATATAGAATTCAGCTACAAGTTCAAAAATCGCGACAAGAGTCGATCGTCGCATTAAGGAGGGGCACTCATGTCCGACGATATTCGCTTTGACGGCCGGGTCGCAATCATCACTGGTGCCGGCGGCGGCCTTGGGAAGGACTATGCATTGGAAATGGCCAAGCGCGGCGCCAAAGTGCTGGTCAACGACCTGGGCGGTTCGGGTGCGGGCATGGGCGCTTCGTCGACGCCGGCCGATCTGGTCGTTGCGCAGATTCGAGATGAAGGCGGAGAGGCCATCGCCAACCATGATAGCGTGTCGACCAGGGATGGCGGCGCAGCGATTGTACAGACGGCGCTGGATAGCTGGGGCCGCGTCGACATTTGCATCAGCAATGCTGGCTTCCTGCGCAACAACCGCTTCGAGGATATTACCGACGATCAGCTGGACGCGATTCTGGACGTGCATCTCAAGGGAGCATTTTATGTCGGGCAGCCCGCTTTTCGCGCTATGCGGCAGAACGATTACGGCAGATTTGTATTCACCGGCTCCGCCTCGGCCATGTACGGCCATGCCTGGCAGGCGAACTATGCGGCGGGCAAGGGGGGCTTGATGGGGCTGAGCCATGTGGTCGCGATCGAAGGGTCTGCCTACGGCATCAAATCGAACCTGCTGATGCCGACGGCACAATCGCGCCTCGGTGATGAAATGACGCAGGGCTTCATGGAAATTCCGACGTTCGTCCAGTCGCTGCAGGGCGCGGATTTCGCAATGGCGGAGGGCAGGGTGACCCCCGGCTTCAATACGCCGCTGGTGCTATACCTTGCGAGCGAACGGTGTCGTTCGACCCACGGGATCTTTAGCGCGAACAGTGGACGCTATGCGCAGGTGCATATCTGCGCGGCCGATGGGTGGGTGTCGCCCGCCGGCGAGACGCCTCCCAGTCCCGAGGACATCGCTTCCCATTTCGATCAGATCAGCGATCTCGGGGTCTATCACCAGCCGATGACGGTTTATGACGAGTTCACCGCCGTCGCCGATGCCGCGCGCCGCCACGGCGTGATCTGAAGACCGGAAGCGGAGAAATCATATGGCGACGCAGCCGATACCCAATCATATCCCACCAGAGCTGGTGCGGGATTTCAATATTTTCGATTTCGAAGGATCGTCCGACGACGTCCACAAGGCGTGGCGGAGGGTCATCGATGAGGAACCCGACATATTCTACACGCCGGTCTTCGGAGGTTTCTGGGTACTCAACAGCGCCGCACTGCTGGAGAAGGCCTGGCCCGAAGCGGAGCTGCTTTCGTCGGGCGATGGCATCGGTATTCCGCCATCGCCTAAGGAGTTCCCGCCCCAGCTTCCGATCGAATCCGACGATCCCTTGCACAGGACGCTGCGCCGTCCGTTGAATATCGCGCTTTCTCCCAAGGGGGTCAGCCAACTCGCCGTCGGCGCCCGCGCACTCGCGATCGAACTGATCGAGGATCTTTTGCCCAAGGGCCGGTGCAATTTCGTCTCGGACTTTTCGCTGAAAATGCCAATGGAGATTTTCCTGCGGATTGTGGATTTGCCGCTGAAGGATCGCGAATACCTGATCAGCCTGACGCATGACGCAATCAAGAATCCGGATATCGAGCGGCGCTTCGAAGCGACCAAGGAGATGTTCGCCTATCTCGAGAATTGGGTCCACGAACGCGTCGAGAAGCCGGGCGACGATCTGATGAGCACCATCGTAAACATGGACGTCGATGGGCGGCCGCTGACCCATTCGGAACGGATCGGCTATATGTCGCAGATTATGTTCGGCGGTCTCGACACGGTCGGCGGAACAATGGCCATGATCGCCAAACATCTTGCCGAGACTCCGGTCGACCGCCGGCGCCTTGCGCAGAATCCCGTCGAAATCCCGAACGCGATCGAGGAGTTGCTCCGCCGCTTTTCGATCCCCACGGTCGGCCGTTCCCTGACGCGGGACGTCGTGATCAACGGCGTCCAGATGAAAAAAGGAGAGCGAGTCATGTTGCCAACGATGGTCCACGGGCTCGACAAGTGCCGGTGGGACGACGCGATGTCGGTCGATCTCGATCGCCGCCCTCGCGATCACATGGCGTTCGGGCAAGGCACGCATCGCTGCCCCGGTGCCAATCTCGCACGGGCGGAAATCAAGATCTTCCTGGAGGAATGGCTGAAGCGCATCCCCGAATTCTCGATCGATGCGAGTCAAGAGATACGTTACCAGAGCGGCAGCGTCGCAGGCCTGCTCACCCTGCCCCTCGTCTGGCCCACTCACTGATGACCGGAGCGATCTGAATGCCGAAAATCACATTCATCGAACATGACGGCACCGAACATGCCGTTACGGCGACGGAGGGCACCACCCTTATGCGCGCGGCGCTCGATCACGGCGTGCCGGGGATTATGGCGGACTGTGGCGGCGAATGCGCCTGCGCGACTTGTCATGCCTATCTCGATCCCGCTTATTTCACGCATGCCGGGGCGCCGAGCGACGAGGAGCGAGACATGCTCGAATGCGCGATAGATGCGGCCGACCACAGCCGCCTGACCTGCCAAGTCATCGTTACCAGGGCTCTCGACGGGCTGAGCGTAAGGCTGCCAGCGTCGCAGATTTGATAGGAAGGGCACGTGCACAGCGTGCCAAACGGTGAAATAGCGAGCACTTTCCATTTGACCGGCCTTCATCTCGTCTTTATTTAGGTTTTGAATGAAAAACTGATAATGAGGATTTAGGCATGTCGAGTGATTCCGACCCCACTGCCCAGACTCTGGTCGAGATCTACCGGCGGACTGCACTCCTCAAGCTGAATGACGAGCGCAGCCGCAAGGTCATCATGTCCGGGCGGCTTGTCATGCCTTATTACAGCTATCGCGGTCAGGAAGTGATTCCGGCGGCATTCTCCATCAGTCTCACTGATGAAGATTATCTGTGCACAATTTACCGCGGCATCCACGACATGCTTGCGAAAGGGATGCCGCTCAAGGATCTTTGGGCGGAGATCGCCGGGAGGGTCGACGGCACTTGCAAGGGCAAGGGCGGTCCGATGCACCTGACCTATCCGTCGAAAGGCATCATGGTCACTACTGGCATTGTCGGCAGCTCGATGCCGATTGCAAATGGTCTTGCCTGGGCGTCTCAGCTCGCGGGGGACGGCCGCGTCACTGTCGCGACCTTTGGAGACGCGGCTACCAACATCGGAGCGTTCCATGAGGCGCTCAACCTGGCGGCGGTGTGGAAGCTGCCCGTCGTGTTCGTCTGCCAGAACAATCTTTACGGCGAACATACGACATATGAAAAGGCGACGTCGGCCAAGCGCATCGCCGATCGCGCCGCATCATACGATATTCCGGGAATTCGCGTGAACGGCAACGATCCGGTCGAGATGTACAAAGTGGCGCGTGACTCAATCGCGCGGGCGCGTGAAGGAGGCGGCCCGACACTTATCGAGGCCATGACCTTCCGCTTCTTCGGCCATGTGTTCGGAGACGCAGATAATTATATGGACAAGGCTCAAAAGGCGGCAGCCATCGCGGCCGACCCGGTGCCCGCCTTTCGCGCGAAGCTGATCGCCGAAGGCGTCGCCACCGAGGAACAACTCACGGCGATCGAGGTGCAGATCGCGTTGGACATCGACGCGGCGATAGAGTGTGCGCTCGCATCGCCTTTTCCCGGACCCGAAGAGCTGGTCCGGGATGTCTATGCGGAAGGAGTGGCAGCATGAGCGAAGCAGCGATCTTGGAGCAACCGAAAGAAGCCAAGGCGAAGCCCATAACGATCCTCCAGGCGATCAACGCGGCGATCGCGGACGCGATGGAAGAAAATGAGAGAGTCCTCGTCCTTGGCGAAGACGTGGCTGATCCTGAAGAGGGTGGCGTCGTCGGTGTAACCAAGGGCCTGTCGACCCGTTTCGGTGACAAGCGGGTTCGATCGACGCCGATCTCCGAGCAGGCGATCATCGGCGCCGCGATCGGCGCGAGCCTGGTCGGTTACCGGCCGGTTGCCGAGATCATGTTAATGAACTTCACGACCGTCGCGATGGACATGATCGTCAATCATGCCGCCAAGCTTCGCTTCATGTCGGGCGGCCAGACCCATGTCCCGATCGTGATCCGCACGATGACGGGAACCGGCTTCGGTTCGGGCGGCCAGCATTGCGACTATCTCGAAGCCTGGTTCGCGCACACCGCGGGTATGAAGGTCGTGGCACCGTCCAATCCTGCCGATGCCTATGGGCTGATGCGTTCGGCGATCGATGATGAGGACCCCGTCCTCTACATTGAGAATTTACCGGCCTACTGGACTCCCGGTGCGGCGGCTAATCCCGGATATCGCGTGCCGCTGGGAAAGGCTGCAATCGTGGCGGAAGGCAGCGACGTCACGATCGTGAGCTATTCCCGGACCCTCCTTGAAGCCGCAAAGGCGCTCAGTACCATCCAGGAAGCGGGCGTTTCCGCTGAGCTGATCGACTTGCGCACGATTTCGCCGTGGGATCGGGAGACCGTGTTAGCGTCGACTGCCAAGACCGGACGCGCGTTGATCGTACACGAGGCCGTGACGCAGTTTGGTGTTGGCGCGGAAATCGCGGCGACGCTGTCAAAAGAACTGTTCGGCGCGCTCAAGAAGCCGATCGAGCGCCTCGGTGCGCCTTATGCGCCTGTTCCTTTCTCAAAGCCGCTGGAAGCGGCCTATGCGCCCGATGCAAAGCGAATCGCCGAGGCCGCGATCGCTCTCGCGCAATAGCCCGTTTGAGGGCCGGTGCCAGCGATCCTGTCGCCGGCACCGTGATCCCGTCAACGGCGCATGTGACCCCGAACATAGGTTTCCAGAACGCGGTGGAAGTTGGTCAGCTCCACTTCTTGCACGGGATTGGGGCGGACATCCTTGAATCCGCGCGACTTCATGCCCTTCTGGACCGCCGCCATGTTCTGAATGTCCTGATTGATGATCATGCCGAAATCCTTTCCAGCCACATCAGCATGATATTGACGTTCCATTTTCGGTTCCTGTCCTGGTGCATAGCGCTGCAAGGACCAGATGTTGAAAATGCAGCTGTCTGGATCGTTTCCGTTCGGGCGGGCGCGATACCAGACGGCGCCATCGAACCAGGGTAGGGTGACGTTGTTTGGAAAAACATGCCAATCAGTGCCAGCTGCGGCAAGATGCTCGAACGTGAGATTGGGCGGATAGCTAGAGCCATCCGCTTCGGCGGCGGCACGGCCAAGCTCGACAGCGGTTCCAAAGGCCACCATCGGTTCGGCATCGGCAGGCAGAATGTCCATTATGCCCTTGGCGGCTTCGTAATCGCGATCGGTGATCATGGCGCCGAAATCTTCGTACATGTGCCGAAAGAACTCGATCACGCCGGGGCGGAGATCGCTCGGAGGCGTCTCGTTGAGGCGAGGCGATGGCCCCCCCATCGGTGCTACTGCAGTAAAATAACCGAAATGGGCATGCTTCCCTTGCGCGAAGCTCTGCGTGTAATCGTCACCCTGAAAGGCAAGAAATTGGGGATGAGTCGCCGCGACGTGATAGCCTTCCATGAAGGCTTCGAGCGCCACCTTCCAGTTGCAAGGCAGCGTGAGCTCCTGGTACCAGCGATAGCGTAAATTCTCATATTCGAACGGATCGAGGAAACTCGGGACGGTTTCGAGATACTCGGTCAGGCTTTCGGCGTCTGGATTCATATTGATCCAGATGAAGCCGCCCCAGCTGCCGACGTGGACAGGCTGCAAGGCGATATCGCTATCCGGCAGCGTGCCCTTCCAGTCGTCACGATCTTGCACATGGATGTTGCGTCCGTCGAGGTTGAAGGTCCAACCGTGGAACTTGCAGCGAAACTGGCTTGCCCTGCCGCAGCCTTCGGTCAGCGCGCGGCCACGATGCGGGCAGGCATTGTGATAAGCCCTTATCTCCCCGGATTTCGTGCGGACCACGATGATCGATTCATCGGCGACATCGTAGGTGAGGTAATCGCCTGCGTTGGGGATTTCCTCTTCGCGCCCCGCCACCTGCCAAACCCGCGGCCAGAGATGTTCCTTCTCGGCCGCCAGGAAGTCCTGCGAGATATAATTTTCGCGCGAAATGCGCGGTGCATCCCCATCCCCGGGGAGCTTTAATGCGGTGGCCATCAGATAATCCTCTCAACTGGACCGGAACACGGCATGCGGGTCCTTATAGCAGCCTTGCATTTGATTTGAAGACCAACTTTTATGGATCAAGCCGAATCGCAAATTTGAACATAAATCCAATAAGAGGGGTGGGCCTCGGTCCGCAGTGGCGCTATAGGGTGAACGCACGGCCCCGGCGCGGCAAGAGTGGAGAGCATGATGAACGCGATACCCCGCATCCGGGATTTCGACGATAGCGGATACAACCCGTTTACCGCCATGAAGGATATGGGCGAGGGCAGGATCAAGGACTTTTATCCTGCTCTGAAGAGCTTGCGACAGGCCAATTCGGTGTATGACGGGGATGTGCGCGATTATTTCGGCTTGCCCGGCGATCTGACCCTCGTCGATGTGCGCAAGGTTTCGATCCTCGGCCATAAGGAAGTGAGCCGATCTCTGACCGAAACCAAGGCTTTTTCGAATAAGATATACGACCATAATCTCGGCGTATTCTTTGGACGGTCCGTCACCACGATGGACAATCCCGAACATGCCCGCTTCAGACGTCTGTTCCAGACCGCCTTCTCGCCGAAGATGGTCGCGGCCTGGGGAGAAGAGATTATTCCACGCCAGATCAATATGTTGATCGACGCGTTCGAGGATCGGGGCCAAGCGGAACTGGTCAGCGAATTCACTCTCCACTTCCCCTTTCATTTCATCCATGAACTGATGGCATTGCCGATGGAGGATCGCGAGATCTTCCATCGGCTGGCATTCGGCCAGATCGCCGTAACCTGGGATACGGCGCATGGGATGGACGCAACCCTGAAGCTCAAACAATATCTGACCGATGTCATCCACGATCGTCGCGCCAATCCGCGGGAGGACGACTTCATGTCGATGATCGCTTCGGCCGAGATCGACGGTGAGCGGCTTCCCGACGATGTCGTGATCAGCTTTTTCCGCCAGCTCATGAACGCCGGCGGCGACACGAGCTATAATGGCTTTTCCACAGTGCTCTGCGCTCTTATGAACCATCCCGATCAGTTCGCCGCGGTCAAGGCGGATCGTCGGCTGGTACCCAAGGCTATAGAGGAGGGACTGCGCTGGAACTGTCCGGTGCCGATGATCGCCCGAACGCCGCATGAAGAAATCGAATTGTCGGGCGTCGTGATCCGTCCGGGAGATCATATGTCCGTCATGCTGGCCGCCGCCAACCGCGACGAATCGGTTTTCGCGAATCCCGATGACTATGACATCAGCCGGGCGACGCGCGCGCATGCTGCCTTCGGCTATGGGCCGCACATCTGCATCGGCCAGCATCTGGCGCGGCTGGAAATGGCCAATGCGATGAATGCCCTGCTTGATCGGCTGCCCAAACTTCGCGCCGATGATCGGTATCCGCCGCCGGAGGTGAGCGGCTTCGGTCTTCGTGGTCCGCAGAAACTCTTTGTCCGCTTCGATTGAGGTTTCAGGCCATGACCAGAACCGTCGTTCATTTCGAGTCCGAGGGCGTCCGTTGCGAGGGCGATCTCGTCCTGCCGCCGAATTTTGACTCGGCCGGTGCCTATGCCGCGCTCGTCCTCGGGCACGGCTTCACCGTCCAGCGGACCAGTCTGGTCGAGGAAGCGAGGCTGTTTTCAGAGGCGGGCTATGTCGTGCTGGCCATCGACTATCGCCATTTCGGCGGCAGCGGCGGCGAACCCCGTGGCCGGCTCTGGCCGCTCCAGGAGACGGAGGACGTCAAGGCGGCGATCGACTGGCTGGAAGCCCAGCCGGGCGTCGACCGGGACCGAATCGGCCTATGGGGCACAAGCTTTGGCGGCGGCATCGTCACGCATGTCGCGGCGTATGACATACGGGTTCGGGCATGCGTCGCTCAAGCGCCGATTCTCGACGGAAATGCCTGGATCCGCTCGCTCAACCGGGAGAGTGACTATCTCGCCATCCGGAAATATCTTCTCGATGCGCGCCGCAAACGGTTCCGCGAAGGCGGCGATCCGGAGATGCCGCTGGGCGCGGCACCCGCAGATGGCTTCATGCCCATGCCGGCCGATCCCGCGATGATCGAAGACGTCATGGGGTGGCTTGAAAAGACCGGAGAGCTCTTGATGCACTCTGCGCCGTCGCTGACCATCGAAACGTTCGAGCGGGTGATGGAATTCGATACCATCCACGCCGCCGCCAAGATCGCGCCGCGCGCCTACTGCATCGTGCAACTGACCGGCCATGACGTCTATCATCCAAACCAGCCGATCCAGACTGCCTATGCGGGCGCCGGCGAACCAAAGCGCATGGTGTCGATCCCGATCGACCAGCTCGACTGTTACAAGCCTGACGGCCGTGCACGGACGATCGGCGCCGCGATCGCGTTTTTCGACATCTACCTCAAATAGGCCGACCAGCCACACGTGTCGGCCGGGCGTCCTCGGGCGCCCCAGCGGAGCTATAATGGACTTCGATTATATCATTATTGGGGCCGGTTCGGCCGGCTGCGTGCTGGCCGACCGCCTGAGCGCGAACGGGCGGCACAACGTGCTGTTGCTCGAAGCTGGTCCGCGCGACACCAACATGTTCGTGCACATGCCCAAAGGTTTCGGCAAGCTTTTGATGAAGCCCAGCCACGTTTGGTATCTGCCCACCGAAGCCGAAGACGGCATCCCGTCAGAAACCTGGGTAAGAGGCAAGCTTCTGGGCGGCTCTTCCTCGGTCAACGGCATGATGTATTTCCGCGGCCATCCCGAGGATTACAACGAATGGGAACGGCTCGGCGCGACGGGCTGGGGCTGGCAGTCCATGGGCCCAGCCTTCAAGGCGATCGAAAATCACGAGCTTGGCGAGGGTAGCGGACGCGGTACAAACGGGCCATTGCGGATCAGCGTGACGCCGGAGCATTCGGAAATCGGTGACCGGCTGATCGATGCCGCACGTGAGCTCGGTCTTCGCCAGGTGCCCGATCTCAACCATCCCGAGCAGGAGGGGATCGGCTACGCTACCCGCACGATCTTTCGTGGACGACGGCAGAGCGCGGCCAAGGCCTTTCTGGAGCCGGCGAAGAACCGCCCCAATCTGCGGATCGAGACGGATTTCGTGGTCGATCGCATCCTTTTCGAGGGAAAGCGCGCAATTGGCGTCTCCGGCAGTCGCAACAGGCAGCCCGTCACCTTCCGCACCGGTGGCGAAGTGATAGTTTGCGCGGGCGGCCTTGGAAGTCCTCCAATGCTCCAGCGATCGGGCGTGGGCGACGCACAGCATTTGAAGAGCGTCGGCGTCGAGGTCGTGCATGACAGCCCAATGGTGGGTCGCAACCTGCTCGAACATCGCCTGCTGATGATGCACTATCGCCTCAATCGGCCGTTGAGCGTCAATCGCGAGTTGGCCGGATGGCGTCTGATCAAGAACGGCATCCGCTATCTGCTGCAGGGAAGGGGGCCATTGTCAGCCGGGTCGTATGATGTCGGCGGCTTCATAAAAACCGATCCCGCTCTCGACAGGCCCGATGTGGAGCTGTTGATGGCGCCTTATGGCTATGGCTTCGATGCCCAAGGCATGCCGTCCGTGCTCAAGGATCATAGTTTCCACATGTTCGGCTACCCGCTTCGCTCGCGTAGCCAGGGGTCGATCCTGATCAAATCGGCCGATCCTGCCGCCCCGCCCGCGATCCGGGCCGCTTATCTCAGCGATCCCTATGACCGCGACGTCACCATCAAGATGTTCCGCATGATGCGCGAACTGGTGAAGCGGGCACCGCTCGCCGATGTGATCGCGGAGGAAATCGCGCCGGGCGCGGCCGTGGAAAGCGACGAGCAAATAATCGAGGCTTTCCGCACGCGCGGCCATTCGGGTTATCATGCCTGTGGAACGATCGCGATGGGCGGACCCGAAGCGCCGCTTGACCCGCGGTTGCGCGTACGCGGATTAGACCGGCTCCGCGTGGTTGATGGGTCGATTTTCCCGACGATGGTGTCCGCGAACACCAACGCGCCGATCATGGCGTCGAGCTGGCGGGCAGCCGAATTGATCCTCAGCGATCGCAACTGATCCCGTCAACGAAGCGACGCGACTATCCTCGTGACGCCACCGCGTCGAAATCGCGACCATCTGGAAGTGAAGCAGGCGCCGACCTCAGGAATCCCCTCATTTTTGATTCGAATGTCGCCAATGGATGCTTGGAAGCGGGAACAGCGCAGTGCAAATCCAACAAATCGACGCAAAATCGGGCATGTCTCGTCAAACTGGCATCTTTCGACAATAGACCGTTCCGACGCAAAAATACTATGGCATTGAATTTACGTCATAAAAATGAGGGGATGGCTGAGGGCGCCGACATCAGATAGGTGTGTTCGCTTCGGATCCGCTGCCCGTCGAGATGGATAACGACGGCCATGCCATAATGAATCGGATAAATCCGGCGTATATTCCAGAACCAGGTGCCGTGATCCCCGTGATGAAACTGCCGGATCATCCAATGCACGGAGATATTCGTCCGCGTTTGCCGGTGTGAGCGCTGCCATGTTGTTTTGATACATCGTTCGCACGGCAGCACGGCCCCTCAATTCGTAGCCCGGTATGATATAAAAAGGGTCGTCCGCAACAGAGGCCATGATGGCATCGATGTCCCGGCGGCGCTCCGCTTCGACGTGCCTGATAATGGCCTCACGGAAAATATTGCGCGTCATGCTCGCCGACACATGAATTCTCAGTCCGAGGAGCCGCCTTTCAGCCTCTACCGCGAAGGGTGATCCTTCCATCGCCGAAGGGCGCGTCGCGATTCTTCAATGCCGTCTTGAGATCGTGGGCCGCCATGTCAGCCTTAAACTGCGTTCGACGAGGGCCGGTTGAAAGGTGCGCGCGCGCGTCGGTTTCGGCGGCAATCCGTTGCAGCGTCTTTGCGCCCATCTGTTCCAACGCGAGGTTTACGATGCGCTTGTGGGCGGAAAGAAGCTCGGCATCAACTGCGGCGATGCGGCTTGCAAGCTCCAGGACATAGGCATCGAGTTCGGCTGCCGGAACCGAGTCAAGTACCAGCCCGATCTTCGCGGCGTCTGCACCAGACAGCGTGTCGCCGGTGAAGAGCAGTCGCTTCGTCCATTGGGGACCCATATGGTAGACCCACATCTGGTTGGGCGGGCATCCATTGGCGCGAGACGCCGGAAAACCGATCCGGGCCTCATCGGCCGCGACGACGAGATCGCAGTGGAAGGCGATGTCCGTGCCGCCTGCAAGGCAGTTGCCATGGACCTTTGCAATCACGGGCTTGTGCAGATCAAACATCACTGTCGTCAGAATCTGCTGTCGCTCGACGTTCCACGCGTCGTCGTCGAAGGTCTTGATTTTGCTGCGATAGCTGATCGCGTCGGCGCCGCTCGCATCAACTTCGGCTGTTCGCCCGGCATAAGTGCCGGCGAGATCATAGCCCGCGCAGAAATCCTTGCCGGCGCCCTCCAGGATAATGACGTTGACGTCGGTCCGGTCGTCCGCCTCGAGCATTGCGTCGTGCATTTCTTGAAGCAGCGCAGGGCTGAGCGCGTTGCGCTTGTCGGGGCGATTGAGCGTTATCGTCGCGATCGCATTGTCCACGCTGAACGTCAACAATTCGGGCTTGCTCAGCCATTTGCCTTGATAATCCTGCATCATTTTCTCCTTCAGGCGGCGATCAGATCGCGCACTGCATGCGCAATGCCCGCCGGACTCAGCCCGTAATGGCGGTAGAGGTGGGTCGGTGGCGCGACGAGCACATAATCGTCGGGAAGGGCGTGCCGACGAAAACGGGTAGCAATTCCGTGCTCAGCGAGCACTTCGGCGATCGCCCCGCCCAGGCCCCCGTGCGGGTTATGCTCCTCGACCGCCAGAATGCCGCCGGTTTCTGCCGCGGCTTCGAGGATGGCGTCGATGTCGATCGGCTTGATCCATGCGGCGTCGAGCACGCGTAGGTCGATCCCTTCTGCCTCAAGGAGATCGGCGGCATCGATCGCCGCCTCGACGCCGATGCCAGTGGCAATCACCGTGGCCGCCGTTCCCTCGCGCAACCGGATGAAGCGCCCCGGCTCGAATGTCGGCACGGTCTCGTAAACCGTCTTCTCGGCTCCGCGTCCGATGCGGATATAAACGGGACCCGGCAGGTCGATGGTCGCGCGGAGCAAGCCCCGGATGGCGTTGCCGTCGGCGGCGCTCACCACGGTCATTCCAGCCATCGCGCGCGTGATCGCAAAATCCTCCACTGCGTGGTGCGAGGTACCATAGAAGCCCATTGAGATGCCGGCATGATGCGCCATGATGCGTACGGGCATCCTGGTGTAGGCCATGTCCGTGCGAAGTTGTTCGGCGCATAGCAGCGACGCGAAGGATGCGAAGGTCGAAACATAGGGAATGAAGCCCGAGGCCGCCAATCCGGCTGCGATCGACATCATGTTCTGCTCGGCAATGCCGGTGTTGATGAAGCGATCGGGAAAGCGATCGCGAAACACGGTCGTGCCGTTCGACGATGCCAGATCGGCGGTCAGCACGACGATCTCCGAGCGCGTTTCCGCCATGGCGACGAGCTCATCGCCCATTGTGAGGGCAGGAAGCTTCTGCATCGATGTCTCGATGTTCCAGCTTGCAGGATCGAGCGGCTGGTTCATCGGCCGATCCTGGCACTGATCTCCGCCACGGCGATCGCCTTGTCTTTCGGGCCGAGGAAACCGAGATGCCAGTGCGGCGACACCTCCATGAACCCCACGCCCTTGCCCTTCCTGGTCCGGGCCACGATCACGTGCGGTCGATCGACCTGCTGGGCCCAATCGAACGCGGCGATCACCGCGCTCACGTCATGGCCATCGATCTCGGCGGTCGACCAGCCAAAGGCTTCGAACTTGGCGGCGATCGGCTCGATCCCCATGACATCCTCGATGTCACCGTCGAGACCCATGCCATTGGCATCGACAATCGCGACGAGATTGGTGAGCCCATAGTGCGCGGCAGACATCGCAGCTTCCCAGACCTGCCCTTCATTGAGTTCGCCATCCCCGAGCATCACCCAGGTCAGATAGTCGCGTCGCTGCATCCGCGCGGCGAGCGCCATGCCGACGCCAACCGAGAGGTTATGTCCGATCGATCCCGAACTGAAGTCGCATCCCGGGACCTTGTTCATGTCCGGATGATCGCCGAGCGGGCTGCCGAGGCGCGTATAATTATCGAGCCAATCTGCCGGGAAATAGCCAAGATCGGCCAGGATCGGATACTGCCCGATCGCGGCATGGCCCTTGCCGAGCAGGAAGCGATCGCGATCCTCCCAGCGTGGTCGGGCAGGGTCGATCCGCAGGGTGCGGTAATAGAGCACTGCAAACATCTCGGCGCACGAATAGACGCTGGAATAATGACCGCTCTTCGCCACGTCGATGAGACGGATCGTCTCGAGCCGGAGCCAGTCGGCACGCTCATCGAGGTGTGACGGATCAACATCGCGGTTACGCGGGAGTATGGTTTTGCTTATCATCTATGACTCTGAACTCCGCTTTTCCGTTCCTGGGCAACCCCATTTTGGCGTCACTTGCCCTCGAAGACGGGCTGTTCTTTTGCCAGAAAGGCGCGTACAGCCGCTTTGTGATCCCTTGTGAAGATCGTGAGCATCTCGAGCCCGAGATGCGATTCAATGACGCCTTCCACCTGCCGGCGGAGCAGCATGTTGATGCTGCGCTTCGTTGTATTGAGCGCCTGGGTGGGACCGTTTGCGAGCCGATCGGCCAATTCGTAGACCGTCTCATCAAGTTTATCGAGTGGAACAGCCCTGTTGATGAGCCCGATCGACGCAGCTTCCGGCGCGAGAATATGTTCTCCGGTCAGGAGGAACCATTTTGCGCGGGCGAAGCCGATATGCTTCGGCCAGATGAATGCGCCGCCATCGCCCGCGGAGAGCCCGACGAGAACATGCGGGTCGCCGATCTTGGCAGTCTCGGCAGCAATCGAAAGGTCGCAAAGCAGGGCTACCGTAGCGCCAAAGCCCATTGCATGGCCATTGATTCGCGCGATCACGACCTTGTCGAGATCCAGCAATCCGTGGACGACGAACGGCCCGCGGCGTATAAAAGCGGAATGAAAATCAATGTCATCGAGCTTCTCGCTCATCAACTTGATGTCACCGCCTGCAGAGAAGGCGCGACCTTCGCCCGTCAGCACCACCACCGAGCACTCGGGATCGCGCGCTATGTCGTAGAAGACGTATGATAGCTCGTCATGGAGATCGAAGCTCGCCGCGTTCATCGGTGGGCTGTCCATTTTCACCGTCAGAACCTTGCCGCGACGCGCGAATTTGAGTGCCTTATAACCTTCGTACACTGCTCTCTCCCGGAACCTCACGGTCAAGAACCTCTCTCCAGGGATTGGGGCTCGACCGCAAGGGCTTTTTAGGTTTTTAAACCAAAAAATTATACCCGGAGAGGTTGCGCTTTCCGTTTTGCGAGGCTGCCGATATGTAACGGCGGACGAACCGGAGTTTCGAACCAGATCCGTGGCAGGTCGGGGGATGCAGGGGTGGTCGCCGAGAAGCGACTCATTCGGAGGGATATGACTAAGCAATTTCATTCTGACCTATCTGGCCGCGTGGCGCTGGTGACGGGTGCATCGTCAGGCTTGGGCGAGCGTTTCGCGCGGGTTCTGGCGTCGTCCGGCGCAAAGGTCGTGCTCGCAGCGCGACGGGCAGACCGTCTGGCGTCGGCGGTCAGCGCCATCGTCGATGCAGGCGGTCAGGCGCTGGCGGTGCCGATGGATGCAACCGACGAAGCGTCGACAATTGCCGCCTATGCCGTAGCGGAGACGGCTTTCGGCACGGTCGACACGATCATCGCCAATGCCGGCACGAGCAGTGCGGGGGCTGCGCTCGATCTTTCGGTCGAGGCCTTCGATCAAGCGATGGCGCTCAATCTGCGCGGCTCGTTTCTGACCGCACGCGAGGGCGCCCGGCGGTTGATCGCTGCGGGCAGCCGCCAACGGGAACACGGCCGTATCATTCTGACGGCATCGATCACAGCGACGGTGGTGGAGGCGGGCCTATCCGCCTATTCGGCCAGCAAGGCCGGCGTCATACAGATGGGGCGGGTGCTGGCCCGCGAATGGGTGCGTCAGGGAATCAATGTGAACATGATCTGTCCCGGCTATGTTCGTACCGAGATCAACGCAGACTGGTTCAGTTCCGTCGGCGGCGCGAAGCAGATCGCGGGATTCAACCGGCGGCGCCTGATGGATGAAGGCTCGCTCGATGGGTTGCTGATTTATCTCGCTTCCGATGCCAGCGCGGCAGTGACGGGATCCGTCTTCACGGTCGATGATGGCCAAGGGCTCTGACGGGAGGCGCGTTTCCAGCCTCATTCGATATAGCCGAGCACGGTGCCCACCTCATAGGTTTCCTGTGGTGCCGCGAGAATCTTCAGCGTTCCGGTCGCTGGGCTCTCGACTTCGTTGACCGATTTGTCGCTCTCGATCGAATAGAGCGGATCGCCCTCTTTCACAGCGGAGCCGTCTGCGACCAGCCATTCGGCGAGCACCCCCTCGTTCATCGAAAAACCGATTTTGGGAAGCAGGATTTCGGTGGTCAAGACGTTTCTCCTCACGCGCGTCCACAGACGCGATTTGAACAACGCGCCAATATTGCCGCACGCGAGAATGCGCAATGGGTTTCACGTGGCATATCAAGATTCCGCCGCGGGAGGCGACATATCCTTGCGGCGTTCGGGGCGAAGCGAACGAGGAGCTGCAGGCCGGGGGAAAACCCGTTGACTGCGACCAATTGAATTTTGCACCAACCATGCTAGCAGCGCTCCGTAGCTTTGGAAAAAAATGCCGATAGTGACTTTCATCGATCCCGAAGGGGGCCGCCACGAGGTCGATGCCGCGATGGGCAGATCGCTGATGCGTGCGGCGCGCGATGCCGGGGTTCCGGGGGTGATTGCCGAATGCGGCGGGTGCATGACGTGCGGAACGTGCCACGTGCATGTGACGGGCGGTCATCGCACGATGACGCCGTCGCCCGAAGAATCGGAGCTGCTGAACATGCTTGCCGACTTTGACGAAACCAGCCGGCTGAGCTGCCAATTGCGGATGTCGGAGCTGCTGGCGGGGATCGTATTGCGGGTGGCTGATCCGCAGGGGTGATCGACAATTGGAGGGCTTGATGCCGAAAGTGACGACCGCAGTTTCGATGCCGCGCCCGTTCAAAGTCGCTGTCCCCGACGCGGTGCTCGAGCGCATCGCGGCGCGGCTGGGCCTGTCCGAGGTCGGCTATGCCCCCCGGGACGATGAACCCTGGCGACACGGCACGTCCGCCCCATATCTCGCCGAGCTGCTCGACCATTGGCGCACCCGCTTCGACTGGCGCAGGGCGGAGGAGCGGCTCAACGCCTTTCCCCAGTTCAAGGCGCAGGTCGAGGATATCGAAGTTCATTTCTACCATGTCCGGGGTTCCGGACCGGCCGGTCGCGCGATTATCCTCACACATGGCTGGCCCGGATCGGTCGTCGAGTTTCTGCGCGTCATCGATCGCCTCGCGCATCCCGAACGGTTTGGCGGACGGGCAGAGGACGGCTTCGACATCGTGGTGCCGTCACTTCCCGGCTATGGCTTCTCATCACGACCTGCAGCGCCGATAGGGCCGCGGCGGGTGGCGACGCTGTGGCGGCGTTTGATGGTGGATGTGCTGGGCTATCCCCATTTCTTTGCGCAAGGCGGTGACTGGGGCGCGGCGGTCACAAGCTGGCTGGGAAGCGATCATCCCGATGTCGTGTCTGCCATCCACGTCAATCTGCTGGTCGGCGCACTTGACGGGGACGATTCGCTCGAAACGCGCGAATGGCAAGCGAAACTCAACGCCGTCCGCGCACTGGAATCGGGCTATGCGCAAGAACAGGCGACGCGGCCCCAGACGATCGGCCTGGCGCTTGCAGACTCTCCTCTCGGTTTCGCGGCATGGGTGGTCGAGAAGTTTCAACGGTGGGGAGATACCCATGGTGATATCGAGAGTCGGTTCGACAAGGATCTCCTGCTCACGAACATCATGATCTATCTCGTCAACGACGCGGTCACATCGGCGATGTGGATGTATTATGGCGCGGATCAGGAGGCCGCGCGCTATACGCGGCGCGTTGACGTTCCGTGCGCGGTTGCACTGTTTCCGGCCGAGTTCCTGCCCATTCCGCCTCGTTCGACGGTCGAACGGCTGGTCAATTTGCAGCGCTGGACCGAGATGCCGGCCGGCGGTCATTTCGCCGCGCTCGAGGAACCGGAGGATTTTGCGAACGACGTCAGGGCGTTTTTTGCTCCGCTCGATCTCTAGCCCGAACCCTCATCGATCCACCTCATCAGCCTTTCGCATATTTCCCGTTCCGCGAGCTCGACGAAATAGCCGAGCGAGGCGACGGTATCGAGATGGATGATCTTTGGTGGCGTTTCGCCGATCACCTCAAAGCTCGCTGCCATTCCGGGCGGCACGATGGGTGAGCCGTCGACAATGTAACCCAGGTGGAAGATGCCTTCGCCACGCGCGCCGAGCCATTCGCGCGCGCTGCTGTTGCCGACCCCGGGTTCGACCATCTCGAGATAGAGGTCGTTCCAGCGTGCAAAGGCGTTGCGATTGGTGACACGACCTTCGCGTCCTCGCCATCGTGCTCGATAATCGGTGTTCATCGTGCGCCATCCGGAGAGGCCGAAGATTTCGCTATATGTGCGAGTGCTTTTCTCCAGATCGCGAACCACTATACCGATCTGATAGAGGGTAGCGTCTCCGGGCACCACGGCATCACATCCTCTTCATTTTTTGAATGATACGTAAAATAATGTCGACAAGCAACCGCATCTGGCTATGTACCGATAAAGCGTCCGCTTGCAGCATGGATGCGCGGATACGGGAGAGTGGCGGATGACGCGCTTCGATTTCTCGGGAAAAGTCGTACTCATTACCGGTGCGGCGGCCGGGCTCGGGTTCGCCGCCGCTCGCCGCTTTGCTGAGGGCGGCGCGCGCGTCGTCATCAACGATTTGCGAGAAGATGCCGCCATTACCGCCGCCGCAGAGCTCGGGCCGCAACATGTCGGCGTCGGCGGCGACGTCGCCGGCGAGGCAGACGTCAAGACTTTCGTCGATCGCGCGCTCGCCATCGACGGTCATATCGATGTTCTCGTCAACAACGCGGGAATCGGTGATCCGTTCACGCCCACCGTCGACCAGGAACTGGCGCGCTGGCAGCGGATGCTCGACATCCATCTCACCGGGACATATCTCGTCTCGAAGACCGTTGCGCCGCACATGATCGCGGCAGGCCGCGGCGGTGCAATGGTCAATCTCAATTCGATTGGCGGCGTGATCGGCCTGCCGGTGCGTACAGCTTACAGCGCCGCGAAGGCCGGGATCGGGATGTTGACGCGGGTGCTCGGCTGCGAATGGGGCGTCCACAGGATTCGGGTCAATGCCGTGGCGCCCGGCTATATTCTTACGCCCATGACGAAAACCCTGCTCGACGCGGGCAAGATCGACGGCAAGCGCATCCGCCGCCGCACGCCGATGGGCGAATTCGGCACTGCTGACCATGTCGCCGATGCAATTGCTTTCCTGGCGTCGGACCAGGCAGCCTTCATTACCGGTGTCACGCTGCCGGTGGACGGGGGCTATATGGCGTTCGGCGCGCCCAACGATGCCTTTGCAATCGAGGACGAATGACGTGGCAGCGGCCCTATATCGCCAGTTTGTCGCGCCGCCTTTATACCTCCAGGGCCCAGGCGCCCTGTCTGAACTGCCCGATCTGGCCGCCCGACTGGGCTCGCGACCACTAATCGTCACGGACGCAGGCGTGATAAATTTGATGGCGGGGCGCCTCCGTGCCGTGTTTCGCGATGCGCCAGTGCTCATGCTCGAGGGCGAGATCACACCATCCACGATCAGTCGCCTGGCGGCCGAGGGCGATGCGGTGGGGTGCGATGTCGTGGTGGGCATCGGCGGCGGCAAGGCCCTGGATGCGGGCAAAGCGGTGGCGCGCGATACCGGTGCGCGCTTCATCAGCGTGCCGACGATCGCGTCCAACGACGCACCGACCAGCCGCGCCATTGCGCTATATGGCGATGAAGATCACCGATTCATGGTCGAGACGCTGGGCCGCAATCCTGATGCCGTGGTTGCCGATACCGAAATCCTGGCAGCAGCGCCGCCGCATTTCCTGCGGTGCGGGATCGGCGATGCGCTCGCCAAGGCGGTCGAGGCAACTGGCTGTGCCGCTTCGCCCGTCGGCAGGACAACGCTCGGCGCCTACCCCTCTATAGCCGGATTGGCGCTCGCCAAGGCCGCCCATGAAACGCTCCATGACCACGCGATCGCGGCACTTGCAGTTGCCGGCGGCGGCATACCCAACGCTGCGTTCGAGGCAGCCGTCGAAGCGGTGATTCTGATGAGCGGCCTCGGCTTCGAGAATGGCGGGCTGGGTCTCGCCCACGCCATGACGCGGGGACTGATTCTGGCGCCGCGCACCTGTCGACATGCCCATGGCGAACATGTCGCCTACGGAATGCTGGTACAGCTCGCCCTGGATGCGGATAATGCGACGCTCCGCGAGGAACGCGATTTTGTGCGATCCGTCGGCCTCCCGACAATGCTGGCAGCCTTTGATCCCGCGCCGGTCTCGGTGGACGATTTTCGCTTCCTAGCTGTAAAGGCGATGACTGCGGAGCAGCATGTCCTGAATTATGTCCGGCCGCTCGATGCAGATCGCATCGCCATTGCGATGATGCGTCTTGAGCGGTTGGATTAATCGGGCGCGCCGCCATTTTCACGGCCCGCAGCCTTAGTAATTTCGGCGTGGTCCCGCATATGGCGGCGCAGCTGCGCGGCCGGCGATCACCCAAAACTGAACGGCGCTATAAAAACACCCGTGCTCGTAACGGCTGTTCCGTCTTGAATAGAAATTAAAAATCTGCTTGTTAGGGGAGCCTGATCCGTAGGACAGTGCTCGAGACTGAACTGAGACGAATGGGGGAGCGAGACGGATCATGGATTTGCGCCTGAGGCAGGTAGCGTTAGTAGCGCGGAGCAAGGCCGACACTGTGGCCGCGCTGTCGGCGGTTCTCGATCTGAAGCCGGTGCATGGAAGTGGCAACCTTGCCCCTTACGGCTTGCCCGCGGAGGGACCGATGACCGAAGCAGGCAAAAGAGTGCTGGAAACGCTGGGCGTCGAGAATCTGCTGTTCGCCGTCGGATCGGACTTCATCGAAGTGATGTTTCCGACACGGCCAGACGGGGCGACGGTCGGGTTCATGGACCGCCGCGGCGGCGACACCGGCTATATGGTGATTTTGCAAACCGACGACGTCGACCGCTTCGCCCTGCTGGCGGAGAAGCAGGACGTGCGTATCACGCACAGGGGGCAATTCCCGAACTACCAGGATATCCATCTCCATCCTCGCGATTGCGGTGGCGCGTTGCTGTCGATGGCGAAGCATCTGCCGGTCAATGTTCCCGATGGCAGCTGGTATCCGGCGGGCACAGTCTGGGAGACGTCGCACGCGTCCACCGCGGTCAGCGCGATTGTCGCAGCCGAAATGCGGAGCGCCGATCCGGAGGCACTTGCAAGGCGCTGGGCCAGGTTGCTCGACAAGTCGGTTCGACAGGACGGCGCGTTCTGGACGATCGCGCTCGACGACGGCGTCCTTCGCTTCGGCCTGCTGGCCGAAGGCCAGAGGGAAGGCTTTTGCGGGCTAGACGTGAAGGTCCGTGATCGGAGCCGGATCGAGCAAGGCGCGCAGGAATTCGGCGTCGCTATCGCGGACGATATCGTGCCGATCTGCGGCGTGGCGATCAGGCTGGTCGAATGAGCCGCTTCATCCTCCACCGCCTTTATGTGTTTATTCAGGAAAATTGATACGTGGATCTTGCAATTCCCGATGCGCTCAGGGATTTCCGCGAGGAGGTTCGCGCCTTCCTCAAGGCTTCACTTCCGGCGGAGATGTCGCGACGCCAGGCGGAGGGCTGGCATGCCAGCGAGCGCGACATCCGCACGTGGTTGAAAATCCTTTCGCAGAACGGCTGGTCGCTTCCCGAATGGCCGGTGGAATATGGAGGCGCTGGCTGGTCGCCGCTGCAGGCGTATATTTTCGAGGACGAATGTGCCGCTGCGGACGCTCCGCACGTTTCGTGGCGTGCGGGCTGCAGCCTGGTCGGGCCGGTCATATGCAATTTCGGATCACGCGACCAGAAGGCGCGCTACCTTCCCAGCATCCGCAATGGGGATGAGCTGTGGTGCCAGGGTTTTTCGGAGCCGAATGCCGGATCCGATCTGGCATCACTCAGGACGACGGCGATCCTCGACGGTGACGAGTTCGTGGTCAACGGCCAGAAGATCTGGACATCCGAGGCCCAGTTCGCCGATCTGATGTTTGCGCTGGTCCGGACGGATAGCTCGATCAAACCGCAGATTGGCCTGTCTTGCATCATCATCGACATGAAATCGCCTGGATTGACCGTGCGGCCGATCAAGACGATCGACAATGGATATCATGTCAACGAGGTTTTTTTCGACGAAGTGCGTGTGCCTGCGGCCAATCTGGTCGGCGAATTCAACAAGGGCTGGACCTATGCCAAGTTCCTGCTTGGAAACGAGCGGCACTCAAATGCTCTGGTCCAGAGGGTCAAGCGTGAAATCCGCAAGATCCGTTATCTTGCAAGCCAGCACGTCTTTGGCAGACGCTTCATGGATAAGCCCGCTTTTAGACGGAAGCTGGCTGAGCTCGAGATCGATACCAATGCATTGGAGTGGGCTGTGTTGCGTTCGGCTTGCACCCACGGGGCCATGGCGGGGCGCGACATGGCGTTTGCGTCAGGCCTGAAGGTCGAGGGGTCCATGCTGCAGCAGCGTGCGGCCGATCTCCAGCTCGAGGTGATCGGCCCCTGGGCCATGCCGGATTTTCTGGAGCCCGACGAAGGACCCTGGGTCGGTCCAACCGCAGCAAAGGCGCCGGCCGATGTGCCCGGCGTCATGACCAAAGCCCTCTTCCGTCGTGCCGCCACCATTTATGGTGGATCCAATGAAATCCAGCGCGGGATCATCTGGCGCGCCCTCTTTCACAAGTGATCGGTACATGAACTTCGAGCTCAGCGAAAATCAGGCCCTGCTCAAGGATGGCGTCGAGCGTTTCATGGCGGATCGCTATGCTTTCGAGAGCCGCCAGAAGCGGCTCGCCGCAATGGGCGGCAGCGATCGTGGGATGTGGGCGGAGTTCGCAGCGATGGGCTGGTCTGCGCTTCTCGTACCAGAGGAGCAGGGGGGGCTCGGATGGGGTATCGAAGATGTGGCCATCGTGCTGCAGGAGTTCGGCAAGGGCATGGTCGCCGAACCCTATGTCGATATCGCGATCGTGGCGGTCCGGTTGCTGACCGGCGCGGGAACGGCACCGGCCGCGTCGGCGCTGGCCGATATCGCATCGGGGGAGACGCTGGTGGTTCCAGCCCTGCTCGAGGCTGGTGGGCGCTACGATTATTTCACGCCCCGGACCATCTTGAAACGTCAGGGCGACAACTTCGTCCTATCGGGCAGCAAGATATTGGTTGGGGCGGGCGACGTCGCCGATCACTTGATCGTTTCCGCGATGTTGGATGGCGCGCTCGCTCTGCTGCTCGTGCCGACGTCCACGCAGGGCGTCTCCCGCAACAGCTATCGCTTGCTTGATGGTAGTTGGGCAACCGACGTCGGCATCGACCAAGCCACCGTATCGGAGGATTGGCTGCTTGCGTCGAGCGAGGCTGCTTCAGCGATCCTCGATCGTGCGCTGGATGACGCGGCACTGGGCATCGGGGCGCAGGCGATCGGCGGCATGGACCGCATACTCGACATCACCAATGAATATCTCCACACGCGCAAGCAGTTCGGCCAGCCTCTGGCGGCATTCCAGGCACTTCAGCATCGTATGGCGGATCTGTTCATCGAAACCGAGATGGCACGATCCGCGCTATACAGCGCATTTTCAGCAAGCGGAGGTTCTGATGCCTGCCGGCGGACGTCGGTGTCGGCGGCGCGGGTCAGGATCGACAATGCCGGACTCAAGGTCGGCAATATGGGAATCCATCTTCACGGCGGCATGGGCATGACGATGGAATATCCGGTCGGTCATCATTACCGGCGGCTGGTGCAACTTGCGCGATCCTATGGCGATACGGATTACCATCTCGAACGTTACGAGAGTCTGACGACTGAGGCTGCCTGACATGGCTCATTGGGACGTTTCGAAGCTGCCGCTGCGCCGCGAGAGCCTCTTCGGGAACCGCGTCGTCAATTGTCGGGCAGACCGGCCCCGCAGCGTGTTCACGATGTTCGCTTCTGCTGTGGCGCGCGCGCCTGATCGGGAGGCGCTGGTCGCCGGCGCGGTGCGACTGACCTGGACGGAGCTTGACTCGATCGTCGCCGAGGTGGCGGCCGGCCTGCTGGCGCGCGGCGTTTCGCGTGGCGATCGCGTGGCGCTGGTGATCGGCAACCGCGCCGAGTTCGTCATCCTGTTATATGCGCTCACGAGGATCGGTGCGATTGCCGTGCCGATCAGCGTGCGCGAGCAGGCACCGGGCATCGCCTTTGTCGCTTCGCACTGCGGTGCGCGATTATTGATCCACGAGCAGATCCATTCGGATCGGATTCCACCGGCCCACGACCTGCCGGACGTGACCGGGTGCATTGTCCTGGATGAGCCGTTCAACGGGGTGTTGCTGTCCTCGCTCCGGACAACGGATATCGTGCCGCCTACGGAGGTCGGGGAAGAAGAAATCAACCTCATCCTCTATACCTCCGGCACGACGGGCAAGCCCAAGGGCGCGATGATCGCCCATGTCAACCTCGTGCAGGCGGTCATGATCTACGAGCATGTGATGGGGCTTCGGGATGGCGAGCGCTCGATCGTTGCGGTGCCGATGACGCATGTCACGGGAATCAGTTGCGCGATCATTTTGATGGCGCGCTGTGCGGGCACGCTGATCGTGATGCCCGAGTTCAAGGCGCCGGCGTTTCTTGCACTCGCCAGCGCTGAGCGGATGACGCAGACCGTGCTGGTGCCGGCAATGTATGCATTGTGTCTCGCGCGGGCGGACTTCTCCGGCCATGACCTGTCGGCCTGGCGGATTGGCGCCTATGGTGGCGCGCCGATGCCGGCGCCGGTGATCGAAGGTCTGAACGCCGCGCTGCCCAGGCTCAATCTGCTCAATTTCTACGGTTCGACGGAGACGGTCGCGGCGCAGGCGATCATGCCGCCGGAATATGCGCTCGAACGTCGGCTTGACGTCGGCTTGCCCTCGCCGGGTGGCGAAATCCTCGTGATGGATCCCGATGGACGAGAGGTTCCGCGCGGGACGTCCGGCGAACTCTGGCTGCGAAACGGGTCGGTGGTGCCGGGCTATTGGAATGATCCCGAGGCAAGCGCGGAGAATATCGTCGCCGGCTTCTGGCGCTCCGGCGATCTTGGGCTGATGGACGCGGACGGCTTCGTCCGCGTTCTCGACCGGATCAAGGACATGATCAACCGCGGAGGCTATAAAATCTACACCGCTGAGGTTGAAAGTGTCCTGGCGGAGCACCCGGCCGTGCTCGAAAGCGCAGTTGTGGCCAAGCCATGTTCGGTACTGGGCGAGCGCGTCCACGCCTTTGTGGCGCTGCGCGGGGGCGCTATCGAGGCGGCCGAACTGGCCGATTTCTGCGCGACCCGGCTGGCCGATTACAAGCGACCCGAAACATTTACGATCATGATCGATCCACTGCCGCGGAACGCTAACGGGAAACTGCTGAAGCGCGAGATGCGCAAGATGTTGCTAGAGGGCCAGGCGGCGATCGCCGATGGTTAGGCATCCGTACTCGATCGGGCTCAATTTTGTCGCCAGACCGCGCTAGGAGGGTGGGCGATCGCATGATGGTAATTGTTCGACGCGAGATCTATCGCGGCGCGATCCGGCAGTGCCCGAACAAACTGCTTGTCGCCGGTTGGGCTTCGTTCATCAGTGCATTGATTTGTAGACCGTAACGATCACATGGCTCGGGTCGAGCGCCGGCGAGATGATCATGTCCTTCGACGACTCGAACAACCGACCGAGCAACGCGTGTGGATCCTCGCAGACCGCTGTATAAGCTGCCATATAGCGTGGTTGCATATCACCGGGATCGACAATCCGATGACGCTTGCACGACTTGAATCCGGCGATGGCAAGGACATCGGGCACATGCACGCCATCGTACCAGCGATTATATTCCTCGTCCTGCCCAAGCAGAGCGCGCGATTCGAACTGGATAATATATTCTTCCATTACAATATTTCCATCTGCTTGTGTTGGACTAGGCGGCAAGACCGCCGTCGACGTTGATGAGCTGGCCGGTGACATAGGAGGCCCGGGCAGAGGCGAGGAATGCCGCCGTTTCGGCGACATCGGCCGTCTGGCCAAGCCTGCGCAGCGAGGTCATCTTGGCGACGCCGGTGAGGAATCCGTCGGACATGTCGCCGTTTTTCCGTCCGCGCAGCGTCATGCCCGCATCGATGACGCCGACCCCGATGGCATTGGCGCGCACACCGTAGCGTCCCTCCTCCTTGGCGACACCTTGGACCAGCGACCAGACCGCGGCTTTGGGCATGATCGACAGGATGTCCTGCACCAGCCAGCGGTTGACGCCGCAGGTTACGAGCGCGGTGATCGATCCCTTGCTCTCGCGCAGATAGGGAATCGACGCTTGCGCGATATTCATGAAGCCGAACACGTCGGCTTCGACATATTCGCGGAGCCTGGCCATGTCGGAGTTTGCGACATATTCGAAATAGATGTGCGGGCCGCTCGCAAAAATCACGCTGTGAATCGGCCCGGCGCTGGCCGCTTCCTTCAGGAAGGCAGCGATCGACGCAGGATCGCCGATGTCGGCCTGACCGATCCGCGCCCGGCCGCCGGCATCGCGGATCGTCTGGGCAAGGGCCTCGGCGCGGTCGGCGCCGTGCCGATAGGAGAGCATGACATCGGATCCATGCGCGGCGAAACTCGCGCCGATCGCACCGCCAAGACCCCCGCTGCCGCCGAAGACGACGGCAACCCCGGGAGGAAACATGGCGGGGATTCTATATTCGGCGGACGGCTGCTGGGGCACGGTGGACTCCACGGGATGGGCGGTTGTTTTCAACTGAAAGCGCGACCGATCGGAATGCGGTCGAGGCTCGCCCGCAGAAGGCCGCCGTCCACGGTAATATTTTCGCCCGTCACATAGCTGGCATCGGCCCCCAGCAGATAGGCGACGGTCGCAGCGACTTCCGATGTCTCGGCAAGGCGCTCGAGCGGGATCATCCGGTGCCGGCTGGCGATATAGTCGGCATTTTCCAGATTGAGGTTCATCGGCGTGCGCATCACGCCGGGGGAGACGATGTTGACCCGGATGCCATCGCGCGCCCATTCCATCGCCAGAAGCTGGCAGAGCATGATCTGCGCGGCTTTGGCCGGAGAATAGGCTCCGCCGAGCTTGTAGGGCTGGATTCCCGACGTGGATGCGACGCCGACGAACGCACCGCGGCTGTCCTTGAGCGCCGGATGGCTGGCCTTGGCCAGAAGCCAGACGGAACGCACGTCCACGGCGAAAACCGTGTCCCAGTCTTCGAGTGAGAGCTTGTTCAGCCGTCCAGGCTTCATGATCCCAGCATTGGCGACGACCGCATCGAGCCCGCCGGCAAAGTCCACGGCCTGGTCGATTAGTTGTGCCGGAACTTGCGGATCTGCAAGATTGCCGCCGAGGCCCAGCACCCGGACGCCCGACGCTTCCAGTTCCGTCATCAGTTCAGCGTTCGATGCGCCGTCGCCCGAGGTGCACAGCGCAAGGCTGCAATCCTCTTGCCGTGCGCGAGCATCGGCGGCCAGCCGCAGGGCGATGGCGCCACCCAGTCCGTGACTGTTGGCACCTGTGATCAGTGCGCGCATTCTGCCTCTCTCATAGATCCGGGCGCGCCTTCGGCACGTTTCTGCCGTCTCGTTATCCGGCTCCGCATCAAGACGCGCAAGAGTTTTTTGTATTAAGAACCAAATTTATATTTCTCGGTGGGGGAGTCGGTGTTACCGCGCATTAGCCGGCGTTGGGAAGGGCATGCAAGGAGGAACGATGTATCGGCGGGTTGAACTGGAATGACGATTGCTGATCTGTCGAGGGTTCGGACGTCCGCGTCGCGCCTTCCATTCCTTTCGCCTCGTCCGTGCCGGGAAGATCGCGCCGACGGTTCGATCCTGGTCTGGCAGGATCAGCCTCTCTCGCGGCCTGAGCGTTCGATCGCACATCTTTTCGCCGCCCGCGCGGAGGCGTTGCCGGATCGAATATTGATCGGTCAGCGCGCGGCCGGGCGCTGGATCACCACCACCTTTGGCGACATGCTGGCGCGTGCCCGGGACATTGCTTCTGGTCTTGTCGCGCGCGGCCTGAAGCCGGGTGATCGGTTGCTGATCCTTTCGGGCGAGGGCATTGATCACGCGGCGTTGATGTTGGGGGCAATGCTGGCGCGTGTCGTCACGGTGCCGATCTCGACCGGCTATTCGCGCGCACCGGATCGCAGTCGGCTGGCATATCTTCTGCAACTTGTCAGGCCCGGCATGGTGTTCGCCGACGACGAGCATGAATTCGGGGCTGCGCTCGACGACGCGGTACGGGCCGGAGCAATTCGCCTGGCTGCTGGAGCAGGAATGGACGGCCTGAACCAGCTGGAGCATATTGCTCCGCCGATCGACGTGCATGCGGCGCTCGCGTCGATCGCCCATCAAACGGTCTTCAGGATGTTGCTGACATCCGGATCGACCGCGATGCCCAAGGGCGTCATCCAGACCCATGGCATGAATTGCGCCAGTCTGGCGTTCGACGCATCGCTTTCGACGCTGCCTCCGGGGCCGCGCGAACCGCACATCGTGCTGGATTGGCTGCCTTGGTCACATGTTGGGGGGAGCATCACGACGTTCAACAACATCCTTCTCGCGGGTGCTTCGTTGTATCTGGACGATGGCCGGCCGGTACCGGGGCAGTTCGACGCGACGATCCGCAATCTGATGGAATTCCCGCCGGGGATATTCGCGTCGCCGCCGGCGGGCTTTGCGATGCTCGTCGAGGCGATGGACCGCGATCCCGAACTGCGCGCGAGCTTCTTCTCGCGACTGATCTATGTGAAATCGGGTGCCGCCGCGATGCCCGAGGAGGTTCGACGGCGGTTCCAACGTCACTCCATTGCCCTAGTCGGCGACGGAACGCCGATCCTGATGGGATATGGTACGACCGAGACCCACGGGGTCATATCGGTGACCAGTGATACCCGGCGACCTTCGCTGCTTGGGCTTCCCAAGCCGGGCGTGATCGTGAAGCTCGCCCCGGTGGGCGACCGCTTCGAGGTAAGCATCAAATCGGCGTCCGTAACCCCGGGCTATTTCGGCGACGACGCAGCGACGGCGGCAGCGTTCGACGAGGAAGGCTTCTTCCGCACCGGCGACAGCGCCACGATCGATCCCGATGAGCCAGGGCAGGGATTGGTCTACGCCGGGCGGATCGGCGAGAATTTCAAGATGGCGACCGGGACGTGGGTTGCCGGATCGGATCTTCGCGCCGCGGTCATGGACGCGCTTGACGGCATGGCGGATGACTGTGTCGTGCTGGGCGAGGGACAGGTGGCGATCGGCCTGATGATCTGGACGAGCGACGACGACAGCGAGCGCCGGACGCGTATCTGTAAGGCGCTCCGACGGTTCAACGAGGCTGCCACTGGCGCTTCGCGGCGCATTGGCCGCGTGATATTCTCGCGCATTCTGATCTCGGCGGACCGGTTTGAACGCACGGAGAAGGGGAGCCTCAATCGCGTGCTGATACTTTCCGACCGTCGGGTAGAGATCGATCTGCTCTACGCCGACAGTCCTGGCGCCTTGGTTACCGATCTGTCGAGTGCGCCCTGATCGCGAGCCTCGCCCCTCTTTCGCCTGTCAGGATGTCGTCATGCCGCACGCAGCTCTCATTTCACGGTTGTCACTCAAAGGTCAGGTTGCGGTCGTCACCGGAGGTGGAGGCGGTATCGGGCGTGGCATTGCGATCGGGCTGGCGCGGGCGGACGCCGCGGTGTTGATCGGCGATATCGTCGCCGAGCGCGCCGAAGAGGTGGCTTCCAGGATCATGCAGGAGGGCGGCCAGGCCGTTGCCGTTACCATGGACGCGATGGAGAGCGAGCAGGTCCGCAATCTGATCGCCGCCGCCGACGAGCGCTTCGGACGGCTCGACATATTGGTCAACAATGTCGGCGGCACCACGAGCCGGCTGTTCAACGATCAGAGCGAGCGGAGCTGGAAGCGCCATATCGACCTGAACTTCGTCAGCATGCTCGCCGCTACATCGGCGGCGGTACCGATCATGATTCGCGGCGGGCGCGGCGGAACGATCATCAACGTGGCCAGCATCGAGGCATCGCGCGCCGCGCCGACTTTCGCCGTTTATGCGGCCTGCAAGGCAGCGACGGTGAACTTTACGCGGACCATGGCGCTCGAACTGGGTGAACATCGCATCAGGATCAACGCCATCGCACCGGATCATACGGTCACGCCGGGCGTCATGGGCAACCGTACCGGTCCGGTCGATCGCACGACCTGGCGGCAGCGAACGGATGAGGAAGTCGATGCGATGCTGCGCATCATTCCGATCGGACGGGAAGGTATTGAAGAGGAGTGCGGCGACCTCGCGGTTTTTCTGGCCTCGAACCTGTCGGCCTATATTACCGGCGCCACCATCCCAATCGATGGCGGCACGGCGGCGTCGGCGGGCTGGCTGAAAGGCACGAACGGGAAATGGACCCTCAACGAGGGCCTCGATTGCACGCTCGGCTGATATGGACGCCGAGGAACAAAACATCCGGGAAGCGATACGCGATACGCTCGCCCGCTACGCCATCGCCGTCGATGCGGCTGACTATGCCATGCTCGGCGATTGTTTCACGCAGGATGGCGTGCTCGTGGTGGAGGGCGGCAAGGCATTGGCGGGTCGCGCCACGATCGTGACCACCTTGTCCGGTGCGGGCTGGACCAGCAAGCATGCTTCTCGGCGCGATATCTTCCAGCGCCATTCGCTCTCGACCTGCCACATCCTTCTCGATGGCGGAACGGCGAAGGCGGTGACATATTATCAGGTGATGACTGAACTCGGCCTCGATCATTCCGGACGCTATCTCGACCGCTTCGAGCGACATGGCGATGCATGGTTGATCCGCGAGCGATCCGCCACACTCGACTGGATGACGCCAGCATCGCGTTTTGCACGACTGCTAGCCGTGGCCCGCTAGGTGCGCGTTGGCTGAACCGGACATGTCTCATATCTGCTGCCGATTGAGACCGCCGATGCATGTTGGTGGCGCGACTGGCGGCAACCCCATTCAAGGACCTGGTCTAGGATTCAAATGGCTGCGCTCGTCGCGTTACACGGTTCTGGACCGTCACCGGAAAATCAAGGGTGAGTGACATGCGGACAGCGGCTGGACAACATGGTGTACTCGATCCGCTGCGGTTGATCGGGCTCGTCGCGATCATCCTTCCGGTCACTGCCGCGCAAATTCCGCTCAGCCTCTATTTGCCCGCGCTCTACGCGAGCCAGTACGGCATGCCCTTGGCGACCGTGGGGATGGTGTTCTTGGCGGCGAGGCTGTGGGATGCCGTAAGCGATCCCCTCATCGGCCTGCTGAGTGACCGGACGCGAACGAGATACGGCAGGCGCCGCCCTTGGATCGCGGCCGGGAGCCTGATTTTTGGTCTCGCGACCTGCTTCCTTTTCTTCCCGCCCTTCACCGTCGGCTCAGCCTATCTGCTCGCGACCTTGTTCGTTTTCTATCTCGGTTGGACGATGATCCAGATTCCGCTCTACGCTTGGATGGGGGAATTGTCGGGTGCCTATCATCAGCGCACCCGAATCGTGGCCTATTCGGCCGCCGTGCAGGCCGCATCGCTCCTGCTGATCCTCGTCCTCCCGACGATCGCCGATTGGGTGATGGCCGACGCCGACAGCATCAAGCTCAATCTCATGGGCGGATTTCTCCTCCTGTCGCTCATGGTCACGACAATCTGTACCCTCAACGCCGTCGCGGAACCGGAGCTTCCCGCGCGTACGACGCAGAATCGGTTGGACTTGCGTACCAGTCTGCGCGGCGTCTTCGGGGATCCCTTGCTGCTGCGTGTCCTCGCCTCGGATTTTCTCGTGACACTGGGCCAGTATATACGCGGCGCCCTGTATCTCTTCTTCGTCACCATCTATGTCGGGCTGCCGCTCTGGGGTTCGACGCTGTTCCTGGTGCAGGCGGCGTTCGGCATATTGGCGGGACCGATCTGGCTGAAGATCGGCTATCGGCTGGGCAAGCACCGGGCGGTCATTGCAGGTGAGCTATGCCAGGTCGCGATCAATCTCGGCCTGTTGTTCATTGCCCGCGGTGACCTTGCCCTGTTGGTCACATTGACGATGATGCAGGGACTGGCGCAGGGGGCCGGCAATCTCATGCTGCGCGCGATCGTCGCCGATGTCGCGGATGATCAGCGCCTTCGCACGGGCGTGGACCGGGCCGGCTTGCTGTTCTCCGTCTTCAGCCTGTCGGGCAAGGCGGCGATGGCGGTCGCGATCGGCGTGACGCTACCATTGCTGGCTTGGCTGGGTTTCGATCCGAAAGGGGCGAACAGTGACGACGCCTTGCTGTCGCTGAAGCTGCTCTTCGCGCTTGGGCCGGCCTTGGCGCACCTCATGTCGGCCTGGCTCGTCTATGGGTTCCCGCTCGATGAGCGGCGGCACCGTGAAATTCGTGCCGCCCTCGACGATTTGGGCAGGCGGTAACTCACCCATGAGCGGTAGGGACATTGGTGCCGTCGAAGAACACCGAAATCATCCCGACAGGCTGCACACACAGAATTGGAGAGCCAGATGCTCGGATATGATCTAGTCATACGGGGCGGTACCGTGGTTGATGGCCTCGGCGCTGAACCTTTTACGGCTGATGTCGCCATCAAGGACGGCGTGATTGTCGCGGTCGGTGCCGTTAACGACCGGGGCGACAAGGAGATCGATGCGACCGGATGCGACGTAACGCCTGGCTTCGTCGATGTTCACACCCACTATGATGGTCAGATCACGTGGGAAAATCGCATGGCGCCGTCGTCCAATCATGGCGTTACGACGGTTGTGATGGGGAATTGCGGCGTCGGGTTCGCCCCGGTCCGCACCCCCGACCATGAGCTCGTGGTCAAGCTCATGGAAGGCGTAGAGGACATACCGGAAGTCGTTATGACAGGAGGTGTTCCATGGAATTGGAACAGCTTTCCCGACTATCTCGATGCGCTCGAAAATCGCCACGCCGATGTCGATTTCGCCGCGCAGATTCCGCACAGCCCGTTGCGTGTTTTCGTCATGGGCCAGCGCGGCGTGGATCTTGAGCCGGCAACGGCATCGGACCTCGCGGAGATGCGGCGGCTCACTACCGAGGCGATCCGTTCAGGCGCCTTGGGCGTAACCACGTCACGCCACCTTTTTCACCGCTTCCGTAGTGGCGAATTCGCACCATCGATCGGCACTGGCGAGGAAGAACTGCAGGCGCTCGCGCTTGGTCTAAAAGATGCCGGTACAGGCGTATTCCAATGCATTCCCCGCCTCGACAGCCCGGTCGAGACCGAAATGGGCGTGCTAAGGGATGTCGCGCGCCATTCGGGCCGCTCTGTCAATTTCAGTCTCGTGACCGTCGACGACAATTTCAACGGCTATCTGGCCGCACTGGAGGCCGCTACCGCAGAAGGGCTGGCGATCAAGGCACATTTCGCGCCTCGCCCCACCGGCGTGCTGTTCGGGCTGGATCTCAGCTATCACCCCTTCTCGCTGCATCCAAGCTTTCGCGAAATCGCGCATGCTCCGCTGGCGGATAAGATCGCCCGGATGCGCGATCCTGAATTCCGTCGGCGCTTGTTGTCCGAAAAGGCAGAGAATCTCAACCCCGCATTTGTAGCAATCGTAAGCCTTCGCGAGCACATCTTCCTCCTCGACAATCCCCTCGATTATCATTTCCGGTTGGAGGACAGCCTCGGCGCGCGCGCTTCCCTGCTCGGGCTGCCAGAGGAGGAGGTCATCTATGACGCGCTGCTCGAAAACGAAGGCAGCAGCATCCTTGGCCTGTTTGCGACGGAGCCTGGCAGCTATATCCAGGCTACGCATCCGCTGGTTGAGCGGGACGATGCCGTCGTGGGACTGGGTGATGGCGGTGCCCATTATGGCATGATCTGCGGTGCCGCTTATACCACATATATGCTGGCACAACGGATCGGCGGAGCGCTGGGCCGCAGCTTGCCGGCGCTTATCCAGTCGATGACCGGCCGCTCGGCGGCGTCGGTGGGCCTCAACGATCGCGGCGTGATCGCCCCAGGATACAAGGCCGATCTCAAGGTCATTGAGCTCGACAGCTTAGTCCTGCCCCGGCCGACGATCGTCCGCGACCTTCCCGCCGGGGGGAAGAGGCTGTTCCAACGGGCCGAAGGCTATCGGGCAACCGTCCTGAGTGGCATCGTAACACAGTGCAATGACGCGCCGACTGGCGCGTTCCTTGGAAGGCTCGTGCGGGGAGCGCGCGGAGCGCAAGCCGCGCCGTTGGTTGTGGCCTGAAGCTCCGGCAATGGGATGAGAGCGCCGGGAAACCGGCAACGAGCAGGAGGTGAAAGTCGTCTACGATGAAGGATTGGCAAGTCACGTCGGTCCCGAGCCGTGCGCAGTGACCCGCGAGGGTACGGCGAGCGTCGATAGGGAAGCGCACAGGCCGCGCCAAGGCCGGGAAAGCCAGGCCACACATTCGCCGATTCGGGCATCTTCCACGAAAAGACGCAGGTCGCCGCTCCTCAGCTTGCCGAGCATCGCATCGACCGCAGCGACGGACCCGATGTTTTGCGGTGCAGCGCTGCGTCATCGAGAAGCCTGATGCAGGCTACAGTACAATACATTTCTGCGTCAAGGTCAGTATCGATACATCATGTCCGGTCGAGGACGCAGTGCGTTGTGGTGGGAATGTTCACGGATTCCGATCGCTGCGGCGCACTTCCGCTGGGCCAGTAGTACAGCGACCGACGGCGCGGCGCGGTGTGGCGTATAGAGTAATCGTTCCATATGAACTCAGCGAAAAAATTCCGTACAAGGGGAGAGGCGGTATGACAATTATATCCCAGAAGCATTGGGCTGCTTCGCTGCTCGTGCTGGTAACTGCGAATGTCATGTGTATCGACGTTTCAATGGCCGAAGCCGCCGATGACGGTGCGGCTTCTGGGGCAAAGGTTCGTGCGGAAGATGATAGCGACGCCATCGTGGTGACCGCGCGCCGCCGCGAAGATGCCTATTCAAGGTCGCTCGGCTGGACGCGCACGGCAATGACACCGATGATGTTCGTTTGCCCGCTGCTCCCGGCCGCGATCTTCGACAGGACTGGACACTTCGACCTGTCATGGCCGATATATATTGCCTTGACCGCGGGAGCTTTCGCCATCTCGTTCCTGGCTTCGCCGCGACCGCAACCCATGGGACCTGCTGCCAAAGCAAATGCGTCCCCACGGGCCCTATCAGAGAAAATTGTCGAGCGGGACACGAGTTGCTGATCGGTCGCGATGGTTTGGTCTGCCAACGTGTTCGGATAATGCAATTTCTTGCATGAAGTCCTATTACGATTATTTACCGTTCAATATCGCTTCGAGCTTCTCTACACTCATCACGACACCGACAAAGGGAGGAAAGTCGCCGAAGATCATTCTGCGCATCGCGGCATAGTCTCGCGCAAGAGCCGAGCGTCTGTCACTCGCTGGCGTCGGTACGAAGCCGCCGGGCTCGGCTGTTTTCTGGTCGAGGTCTGGCCGATTGAAAAAAACATGCGTGCGTGGCGGACGCAATCGTCGCCGAGCGCCATGTCCCAAAGGGCGATCCGTCCTGTCTCATCAGCCATCAGGCAGTGAAGGTCATAATAGTGGCGGGACACATGCTGTCCTTCACCTGCAACTTGCCGCGCCGCTCGAACCCGCGGCGTGTGTCATGCAATATGACGACCTTGTCCCAGAACGTTCGCTGAGCGTCGACCGCTATTATTCCAGCCGCCCCAAGGTCAAGCCCCGCGACGTCTCCGGCGACATAGGGGCGGATCGTCACCGGCCGGTTGGGATCGAGCGCGGATTTGGTCCCGGTTGCGATATTCACCGCGAGCCTGACATAGCTGCTGGCCGTTGTGGCCGCCCCGGGGTACCAGAGCAGGAGCGTCTGGCCTTCAGGATCGGCATCGTCTTGCTCGAGGCGACCGGCCGTGGGATCGAGGCCGGCGCTTGCCAGGCGATCGCGCAGGATCTCGTCGAGTTGCTGCTTGAGCGGGCCACCGATATAGTGCTGGCACGCGGTGCGGATGGGATCGAGTTTCGCTTGGCGTTTCTTGTCCCTGAGTTTCTACAGGGCCTCGACCGTCGCGGGCGCATGAATAACCTCGCGGAAGACGGTGCCGTGGATGTCTTCCGAGAAATGGGAGATCAGCCATAGCGTTTGGAGAGCGATGTGTCGCTCTTGAACAGCAGCGCGGACTGCTTGGCGGGAGCGCGTGGAACAGCGTATCCAGGGGCCAGCAAACCCAGAAGTCCTTGATCGTCACCGGCTCAAACGATGGTTCAAGATTGAGCCTGTCGACTTCAATAAACATCCTATTCTCTTCATCAAGGATGGGTGAGTAGCCCGCTGTCGTAATAATCGGCGAAGCGTCGACGGACTTCATCCATGGTAGCGCCGAAGCGGCCAAGGTCGACATTGGCCCGCCCGTGTCGCGCTGGGTCATTGGCGGGGGAGGTGAGCCATGCGGCCATTCTGCGCTCGTGCTCTGCGGACGGAATCATACCGAGCCGATCGTAGATCGTACGAATTGCGCCGATTGGATCGCGATTCAGTTTGGCGAACTGTACGTGCAGGATGTCGCCGTTGTGAACCGAAGGATGGCTGAGCGCGGCATCGACGTCCAGGCCCGTCATTTCCAGTTGATCCTCGAATAGCCTGCGGAGCGTCTTCGGATCGACTGCCCTGCGAGTGATCGCGAGGAGCGTCACCATCGACGCGAACTGCGCTGCCGGATCGCGATGCGGCCAGACCAGGCACGCGTCCGGATATGTGTGTTCGACGAGATTCAGCTTTCCGACATGGGTAACGCCTTTCAGCACCCAGCGTCTGACCGGAGCGTTCCACTGGAGATGCTGAAGGAATTCGTGATGGGTTCGATAGGCGGCGGCATAGTCCGCGCTGGCCAGCCACTTGTAATAATCCGGCAGGTCGAAGAAGGCCGTGAAATAGGCGCTTATGAACGACATCTGCATGATGTCCTCGCATTCCACCGCGACGTTGCCGCCTTCGTCCCAATAGGGATGCGCACTCAGGATTTCCGGCATGGCTGCGACGAAGGTCTGAATGGCTTCGGACGCCAGCGCGATCCGACGCGTGCCTTGGTGCTCGTCCGGAGCGGGCGGCGACGGGGTCATCAGTTCCCATGAACGCGGCGCGCGATTTGCGGGATCTTCCGCCAGAAGCGAGTGAAGCAGCGAGGTGCCGGAGCGTGGCAGCCCACAGATGATGATCGGCGTTTCGATTCCTTGTCGCGTGATACCGGGAAATGCCTCGCGGTCCGCCTGCAGACGCAGCCGCTTGGCGAGCAGTTCGGCCATCTGGCCGCCCAACCCGTCACGCTCTGCCTCGGGCAGTTTCGCACCCGCCTCGCGCAGCGCCGCGAACCCTGCCTGGCTGCCAGGATCGAGTGCTCTGGCGTCCTCGCCAAGCTCCGCCCAAGCCGTCTCGTGTCCATAGCCGAACATGGCGTTCCTATCCTCGTAGCGGAATCATTTGGCAGCCCAGCCGCCGTCGACGGGGATGGTCAGGCCGGTGACGCCGCTTGAGGCGTCCGAGCAGGCCCAGAGCACGGCATCGGCAATTTCGGCGGGCTCGATCATGCGGTTCATCGGCTGGCTGGCGGATGCCATCGCGGCGCGTTCGGCCGCGTCGGGGAAAGCGTTGACCACCGCTTTGGTCGCGGTGAGCCCGGGTGCCACGACATTCACCCGTATTCCGAATGCGGCATAGGCGACCGCGGCATATTCCGTGAGCCGGACCACGCCCGCCTTGGCTGCGGCGTAGGACGGGCAGGCGGCCGGCGACCAGCGCATGCCAGCGAGCGACGTGATGTTGACGATCGCGCCCATGCCCTGCGACAGCATCGGTCGAAGCTGATGCTTCATGCCGAGGAAGCATGAGGTCAGGTTGAGGTTCATCGTCGCCGACCAGACGGCCAGGTCGGTATCGTGAACACGCTTGTCACTGGTGTCGCCTTCGCCAAAACCACCGACATTGTTGACCGCGATGTCGAGCCGTCCGGACATTTCCGAGGCGGTCGCTACGAGCCGCTCAACGGCAGCTTCGTCGGTAACGTCGCAGGCGGCGAAACGAACATCCAGACCGCTCCGGCGCAATTCATCGGCGAGCGCCTCGCCAGCTGGCGCGTTGACATCACAGAAAAGGATCTGCGCGCCTTCCGCCGCCATTCTTCGAACGATCGCTTCGCCGATACCGGCCGCTCCGCCCGTGATCAGCGCAGTTCGCTCGGAAAAACCCGAAACGCCACTCATAACGCAGCCTGTACGGATGTCTCGACCACCGGCGTCGTCAGAAAGCCGCCGCCGTCTGCGAAGATCATGCTGCCTGTGAGGAACCGCGTATCGTCCGACGCGAGGAAGACAGCGGCACCGCCGATATCGCGAACCGGATCGCCGGCACGCCGCATCGCGACTTTCGAAATGCGCCAGTCGACAAGCTGGGGGTTACGCTGGCGATAGGCTTCGAGGCCCGGCGTCTGCGCGAAGGGCACCAGCGTATTGACGCGAATCTGATGCTGCCCCCATTCGGCGGCAAGAGCGCGGGCGAGCCCGCGCTTGGCATGATGGGTCACGGTGCGATCGGCCCAGCCGCCTTCCGAATACAGGCCGGCGGGCGAAAACAGGAAGACGATGCTGCCGCCATCGGCGCTTAATCCCGGCCTTGCCGCCTTCGCCGCCGCAAGCGCAAGCGCGGTTTCGCGCCGCTCGCCGTCCATCGTCGTGGATATGTCGAGTTCGTCGATCGTCCGCCACGCGCTCTCGGGAGGAATATCGCCGCCGCCGATCACGAGGATATCGAGCGGACGCCCTCCCATCGCTTCGGCCACTGCCCTGGATGCGCTTTCGATGCGGCCATCGGCCATGGCGACCGCCCTGATCCCGCTCGCCCCATCGCATGCGGCGAGCGCCGGGATTTCGTCGATGATCGAAACGGTCGCGCCCTCCTCGACGAAGCGCGCGGCTATACCGAGCGTGATCGGGTCAGATCCGAAGATGAGCGCTGTCTTGTTTTTCAGCCGGTCCATCGGCATCTCCCCATGTCTGTTCGGTTAGGCCGCGAGGCGAACTCAGTGCTTGGCCTGGAAATCGACCGACTCCATCTCGTCGGTTCCGGCATAGGACCGGCGAAGATAGAGGTGGCCGCCTCCGCCGTCGAAGGTCTGGCCGGTGATGAAACGCGCTTCCTCGGTGACAAGACCAAGCGCAAGGGCGCCGAGATCCTTTTCGGCATCTCCGATCCTGCGCATCGGATTGTCGCGGATCACTTGTGCGGCCAGATCCGGATTGGCCTCGACCCAATTGTCCCATCCCGCCGAAGCGGAGGCGGGGGCCACGATATTCACGCTGATATTGTAGCGACCCCATTCGTGCGCCGCGCTCCGCGTGAGCCCTTCCAGCGCGGCCTTGTTGGCGTTGTAGTCGCTGGTGTTGGGGGGCGCGGTGCTCGCCCAGTTGGAGGTCGTGTTGACGATGCTGCCGCCACCCTGGTCCCGCATCGTCGGAAAGGCGCGCTGCATCGCCCATTTGGTAGCGAAGAAGCCGGATTCGAATGAATGGCGGTGATGTTCATCCGGCTTGGTCATGATCGGTCGCACCGGCGGAATGCCTTGTGCGTTGTTGATGAGCGCATCGAGCCTGCCGAAATCCCGCACGGCGCGGTCGACCACCGCGTCCATCTGTTCCTTGATGCTGATATCCGCCTGTACGAAATGAACCTCACCGCCGGCGGCCATCGCGCGCAGCTCATCCTGCACGCGGATACCACTTTCGGCCGTACGGGAATTGAAGACCAGCGTAACGCCTTCCTTGACGAACGCGCGGGCCGTGCCGAAGCCGATCCCCGAGCTTGCGCCGGTGATGACCGCGACCTTTCCCTGCAGCCTGCCTGCCATTTCCTTCTCCATATGATGTCAGTCCGCGATCAGCCGCCGACGATAGGATGCGCGCCGTGCCTCGATCTGTTGTTCCCGCTCCGCCGTGGTGACCGATCCCACGTCGGCGCCGAGCAGCCTGTCGAGTTCGCCGAGCTTGACATGCTGCGCCGCGCTTGCCGCGCGCAGTTCGCCCTCGGGCAAGGCTTGCCATCGCTGCAAGATGATCGATCCCGGCAGCCCGGCCAGATCGACCCAATTGGCGACGCCTGGATCGCTGTGGGCAAAGACATAGGTTGCGATGCCATCCGCGCCGAGCACCGTCTGGCTTGGATTGAAGCAACTCGGCCGGTCACCTGCATCGATCGTGCGATAATACATGTCGTGCGCGACGATCGAACTGTATCGTGCGCCGCCTGGATCGATCCGCACGATCATCGCCTCGTCTGCCGCCAGGCGGAATCCGCCGAACGAGCCGGCTTGGGTGACGAGGCCGCCGACATAGCCGGACCGAAATGCGGGGTTCATTCCGTTCACCGGAAACTGGCATGTCCGCTGGTACCAGTAATAAAGCGTCACGTTTTCAAACATCGCGCGCGCGGCGCGGTCACTCATTTCATCAATCGTCAGCGGGTCGCGCGCGGGCGCCGTCAGCCGCTCGATGCGCAGGCGGTTGGCGCGCTCGCTCGTCCAGTTCGCGAGCGTGTCGCGGATGAAGAGGAAGCATGTGCCGGGCCTGGTCTGCAGGTGATTGGGCCTGCCCTCCGCGGGGGCATCGTCGATGCTGATGACGAACCCGCCATCCTCATCATAGTCGAGTTGGTGGCTTTCGATCGTCGCGACCGTATCGGTGCAACCATAGTTGGCGACCAGCGTGTAACTCACATTGGTGGGTGCATCGGCCTCCGCGCGCCCATGCAGTCGATAAGCAGCACCATGAGCGATGCCGATGAAGCGATAGATATTGTCGGGATTGTCGCCACCGATCCGCGATCCGGGCACCGACTCGCCGAAACTATCGTGCGCGGGCAGGAATATCTGGGCGATCTGCGGATGCTCGGCGTCGCTGACCGCAGCCTTCAGCACATAGTTGAAGGCATATTCGTCCATCGCTGGCTGGAACATGGCTTGGGCGCCAGCATCCCAGTCCGGCTCCATCGCCGCCCGCCAGTAATGCGAGGATCTTTCGCGCGCCGCGCGGACCTGTGGCCGTTCCCATATCTCCAGCGCGCGCCGCTCGACGGATTGCTGATCGGTCGTGGCGGCCGCGTTGCCACTCGACAGAAAAAAGCTTTTGTCTTCAAGCACCGACAAGGGGCGTCTCCCAACCGAAACATGTCGACGCAGCAGAGGCTGGCCGACGTCCGCAGATAAGGATTTACGGGAAAGGCGTGGCGACCGCTTAGCGATGGCCAAACGATCCTCTCTCGCCCGTTTGCGGCAGCTGTTATTTCCGGCAATCTAATCTCGGAATAGCATCGGGTCAACAAAATTTTTGATTTTGGGTTCTATTTCTGATATTCGTCGTACGATCGTTCTCTGATGATGGGTGAACGTTCCGCAATCCCTTTGAGAATGCCCGATATAACGTTTGACCTGCCATAGTTTTGCGACCGAGCAGTCGCACATTCTATCCCAAGCAACCGCCGCCGAGTGATGTCCCCATTGATCGCACGCGTCCCAGGGTGAAACCGATGATTACCGAGTGCCAGTTACCAGTCAATGATGATGCCGCGCCGACCTCAGGCGCGGCGCACCGCGTCTTGATCGACCGACTTCGCGCCTATGTCGGAGAGCATGGCACGGTGCCTTCGATGGCCGGCCTCGCTCGGCTATGGGGTTATGCCAGCAAATCATCGGCTGCCCGCATCGCGCTAGAGCTGGTAGCCACCGGCGTCCTCGCGCGAGCGCCGGGTGGGAGGCTGAGACCCGGTCCCCGTTTTGCCGTCGCCGCTCCGGAACCGATTGACGATCTCGACCGCGCCGCGAGTCAGTGGAAAGACCAGTGGCTGCCATCGTCGCTTGCTGAATCCTACGATCTCGTGGCCCGCATTACCCGTCTCGCCCGCCTGATCGACGAAAGTGCACGCAAGGTCGCCGCCATCAACGACCTCACTGTTGGCGAACTGCTCGTCCTCGACGTGCTCATGCGGCTCGGGCCACCCCATCGCTGCGCACCGACCGCGCTCAAGAATCATTTTATCCTGTCCCTCGGCGGCGTCGGCAAGCGGGTGGATCGCCTGCACAAGCTAGGACTGGTCGATCGCGTGCCTTCAGAAGCCGATGGCCGCAGCCTGCTCGTCGCGCTGAATGACAAGGGGCGGGCGTTGCTCGAGCGGGCTGCGAAAACCGACACCGAGGCGCCGCATATCGCATGGGCCATGCAGATCGGTTCAGCCGACCGCGCCGTGCTGATGGATATGTTGCGTCACGGACAGCATCAGATTGAAAGGCGTGTCGGGACCGCACCATCTTCGGAAGCCCTGCCATGAACGCCCCGATGCTGCTTCCCGCTCACTTGCTATTGAACGGAAAGTCGGATTGGGGCAGGGATGTGGTCAGTGTTTTTTGAACACGGACTCTCACATTTTTGCAGCATCGCATGATGGTCGTTTCCGAATTCCCCGACCGCGCGATGATCAGGAGACTTGCATGACGCTCGCCGACGCGCCGTCCCTCGATTTCACGCCGACGAGCAAAGGCCTTCTGAGCTATGCGGTCGAACGTTTCGGAGATAAGGACTTCATCGTCGAGCTCGATCGGCGGATCACCTATGCCGATGCGGATCGCCTGTCGCGCGCGTTCGCCAAGCGCCTCGTCCTGATGGGGGTGGGTAAGGGAACCAGGGTCGCGGCCAAATATCCCAATGGCGTTGGCTGGGTGATCGCCTGGCTCGCCGTAACGCGGATCGGCGGTTTTTTCATGCCGCTGAGTTCGACTTACAAGGCGGGGGAGACCCGGAAATGCCTCCGCATCGGCGATGCCGAAATCTATCTTTCGCCGGCCGAGATCATCGGCCGAGATCAGCGACCGGCGGTCGACGAACTGATCGGCAGGTCATTCCGCGACGAGCCGAAGCCGTTGATGATCCCCGAACTTCCCTATTTGCGTCAGGTCGTTTTGACGTCGTTTTCGCCAGGCGATCGCGAAGATGTCGTCGATCTGTCGACGCCGCTTGCCGACCTTGACGAACGTGTCTCCGATGCGCTGCTGGCGGCGATCGAGGCGGAGGTCACGCCCGCCGACTGGATGTTCTCGATCTTCACCTCGGGCAGCACCAGCGATCCCAAGTGCGTCATTCATACCCATGGTGCGCCCATCCGGCATGGCACGGCGATCGTGGACGTCAACCAATGGACCGGCATCGACAAGATCTTCGCCGGCATGCCGTTCTTCTGGGTTGGCGGCAATTGCTACACCCTGTTGCCGACGATGCTTGCGGGGGCCACCATCCTTTGCATGGAACGGTTCGAACCGGGCATCGCACTGGACTTCATGGAACGTGAGGGGGCGACACGCGTGACCGGATGGCCCGGTGTGCTCAATCCGATGCTCGAGCATCCCAGTCTTCCCGGTCGCTCGATCCTCGCCTTCGACGATCCGATGTGGAACCCGGGTGTGGCGGCCATGACAGGCCTGGGCATGTCGGAGACGGGCGCCAACCATACCAACGTCTATGCGGAGGATCGCGGACTGCCGGAGGCGGCCGGTTCGGTCGGCAGGGCGATCCCGTTCGTCGAGCACCGGATCGTCGATTCCGATACCAAGGAACCGTTGGCCACTGGAGAAACGGGGAATATCCAGGTTCGCGGGTACAGTTTGATGGCCGGATTCTATAAGCGCGAGCGCGAGGAAACCTTCGAACGGGATGGATTTTACGATACAAAGGATCGTGGTTATCTGAAGGATGGATTCCTGTTCTTTGCTGGCCGGGATGTTGGTCTGATCAAGACCGGCGGCAATAATGTTTCTGCACTGGAGGTCGAAGGGCTGCTGAAGTCGATGCCGAGCGTCGCGAACGCCTATGTGGTCGGAATTCCGGACGCCGCTCTTGGCCAGATCGTGGGCGCCGCGATTGTGCCGAGCGGCTCTGAAGGCGTGGATGTAGAGGCGATCACGGCACGGTTGAGGACGGAACTGTCGAGCTACAAGGTGCCGAAAGTGATGCGCGTTCTGGAGTCTGCGGACATCCCGTTCATGACGAACGGGAAGCTCGATTTTCGCCAGCTTGTGGAAAAAGTCATCGCCGAATAATCGGTGCAGCCAGCCTTTGCGTTTTGAAGACCTCGCGCTGCCTGATCAGGGAACGACCGTCAGGAGAAGTCGAGCGACATCGTATTGCCGCTGAGCAATGTCCGCCCTCCGTCGCACACCAATATGTGGCCCGTCGTGAAACCGCCCGATGGCGCAGCGAGGAACAGGCAGGCTGCGGCGATCTCTTCCGGTTGCCCGATCCTCGGGATCGGCCAGGCTTGCGCACGCTGGGCGAGGTCCGCATCATCGAAGTGCGTCGTGACGGCGCTGGTGCGCGTCATTCCCGGCGCAACTGCGTTGACACGCACGCCGCGTGGTCCCCATTCGACGGCAAGATTCTGGACCATATGATGGAGCGCGCGCTTTGCGATGCCGTAGGCGGCCATGTCAGGCGACGGAGCAAGGCCGGAAGCCGAACCGATAAAAACGGCGCTGCCGTGCGGGCTGCGCTCGAGCCAGGGAAGCGCGCGATACGCGAGCCGCGAATTATGGACCACGTTGATCTTGAGCACCTGAACGAACATGTCGTCGGCAATCGCCGCCGCCGGTCCGGCGACGCCGAGGAAGCTGTTGCCGACAAGCGTGTCCAGACCGCCCCAGCAGGCAGCGGCGGCGTCGACCAGACGATCGAGGCTTGCGGCGTCGGCGAGCTCGAAGAAGAGACCCCGGGCGCGGTCCTTGCCATGCGCCTCCTCAATCTCGCGCGCCGCCTCGCGGCTCGCCTCCTCATCGCGGCTGGCGACGATCACGCGGCCGCCCTGCGCCACATATTGCTCCGCGATGGCCCGGCCGATCCCGCGCGTGCCACCCGCGACGAGCGCGACGTGCCCGGTCAGATCGAACATGTTCATATCAGGCCCCTCGCGGTCGCGTTTCTTGGACCATCGCTCTACGCGCTAACGCAGCGACGGATCAGGCCGCCAGGCTCGCTGCCGCCTCGGGGCGGGCAAAGCGCTGCAACCGTCCGGGTAGCGCGCCGGTTGGATTGCCCTCCCGATAGGTGATCGCGCCCGACACCATCGTCGCGACATAGCCTTCGGATTTTTGCGACAAGCGGCGCCCGCCGGCAGGCAGATCGAAGGTGGTGTGCGGGGCGTGCAGCTTGAGGCGCTTCATGTCGATGACGTTGAGATCGGCCTTGTAACCGGGCTGGAGCAGTCCGCGATCGCACAGACCCACGGCCACGGCCGGTTCACGCGTGAGGATCTTGATCGCCTCGGGGAGCGGCAGGCGATAGGCCGGTGTCGCCTGATCGATCCAGTAGGTCAGCAGGTAGGTGGTAAAGGCGGCATCGCAGATAAACGAATAATGTGCTCCGCCATCGCCCAGCCCGATCACCGTATGCGCGTGACGCAACAGGTCACGGCCGCTGCTCTCGAAGCGCGGTTCGTTTTGCAGGTTGCCGAGTGGGCGATAGATGATTTCGTGTCCGTCACGCTGCAACAGGGCGTCGTAGATAATTTCCAGCACGTCACGGCCTTGCGCGCGGGCCAGTGCCCCGAGGCTCTCTTCCGGAAGTGGATTGTAGTTTGGCGGATTGCCGAGGACGAAGAGCATCTCCTTCTCTTCGAGCATGTGCCGGAAGAAATCGTGCGGAAGCTCTGGCGCTTCCGATAACAGTCGGGCGCGCATCCCAGGGTCCCGCATCGCCGCGACCTTCTCCGCAAGCGGCAGACGTTCGATCTCACGAAAGCTGGGATTGAACAGGAACGGGTGAAGCGACAGGTCGAGGCCAAGCAGCGCGCCGGTCGGACGCGGCAGCACCTGGCCGCGGATTTCGAGCCCGTCTTTTGCAGCCTGTTCCATTTCGGCCAATGTCGTCCGCCAGGCACCGGGCTGGTTGGGAAGCTGTGCGAAGGTGAAGGATGCGGGGCGCCCGGCGGTCTCAGCGACGGAGCGCACGATCTCGAACTGGCGGGCGGCCGGAATCGTATGATCGCCCAGCATCTGGAACACACCCATGCCGGCGTCACGCAGCCCCTCCGCAAGTGCCAGCAGTTCATGCTCATCGGTTTTCACCGAGGGCGCATATTCGCCGTCGGGATAGCGATGCGAGGGATTATGCGATGTGCTCACGCCCAGCGCACCGGCGCGAACGGCCTCGGCAGTCAAGCGGCGCATCTCGGCGAGATCCGCGTCTGTCGGGGGCTCGCGGTTGGCGCCGCGTTCACCCATCACATAGACGCGGAGCGGCGAGTGAGGAAGCTGAGCTGCGAAATCGATATCGGCATGGCGCTTGTCGAGCGCATCGAGATAATCTGGGAAGGTTTCCCAGTTCCAGGGTACGCCTTCAGCCATTACAATGCCGGGAATGTCTTCGACACCTTCCATGAGCCGCATCATGAGCTCGTGATCGCCGGGCCGGCAGGGCGCGAAGCCCACACCGCAATTGCCCATCACGACCGTCGTCACGCCATGATCGGACGACGGCGCCAGCGTGGTTTCCCAAGTGATCTGCCCGTCATAGTGGGTGTGAATATCGATGAAACCCGGCGTGACGACACAGCCTGTCGCATCGACCTCCTCAGTGCCTCTTTCAGCTATGCTGCCAATGGCGGCGATTCGGCCGCTGCGTATCGCGACGTCCGCCCGATAAGGCTCGCCGCCGCTACCGTCCACGACCGTGCCGTTGCGCACCACGACGTCAAACAGCTCCGTCATTCCGCTCTCCCGAATTACCATCTTGACTGGCGTGCGACGATCCATGCCTATCGAGCCAGAAGCTGCCATCCGTCCTATGTCATTCCGGTTCGATTGGCTAATCACCAAATGGTGACGGCGCCACGCTGGCCTCCAGCTCGCGGGTTTTGGTTGACCTTGCTGGCCCGATACGACATTCAGCATAAAATTGAATTACGCGCTGAAACTATGGCATTCCTGCGTCAGCCCCGCTGTCGCCAGGCCATGAGCCGTCGCCATATTTGCCGGCTTCGGCGCGCCGGGCGATATGCCCGACTTAGGGAGGTTAGATTGCAAACGCAGATGCCGAACGCCGATTCCGATGATGCCGTGAGGAGTGCCGCACACGAAGGTGCTGGCCCGGCGCTGACCGCCGACATCGCCGCCAGGGTCGAGACGTTCGTCCGCGAAGTGGTGATTCCGTATGAGCAGGACAAGCGACGCACGTCTCACGGGCCTTCGGACGAATTGATCGACGAGTTGAAGGAAAAGGCGCGTCAGGCCGGCGTGCTGACCCCTCACATCCTACCCGGCGGCCGCCAATTGACTCAGCGCGAAACGGCGGTCGTGCTCAAGAAATCGGGTCTTTCGATCCTTGGCCCGCGCGCTGTGAACACCACCACGCCCGACGAGGGCAATATCTATCTGCTCGGCAAGGTGGGCAGCACCGAGCCGAAGGAGCGCTTTCTCAAGCCTCTCATCGAGGGACGAGCACGCTCCGCCTTTTTCATGACCGAGCCCGCCGATGATGACGGTGCCGGTTCGGATCCTTCGATGATGAAGACCACCTGTCATCTCGATGGTAATCACTGGGTCGTGAACGGGCGCAAGAAGTTCATCACTGGGGTCGACGGTGCCAAGGTCGGAATCATCATGGCGAAGTCGGATGAGGGCGCATGCATGTTCGTGGTCGACCTGCCCGATCCCGCGATCCGTACCACGCGCGTGCTCGATACGATCGACGATGCGCTGCCCGGCGGTCATGCCGAGGTCACGATCGAAGATCTGCGCGTCCCTGCGGATCAGATGCTGGGCGCGGCGGGGGAGGGTTTCAAATATGCCCAGATCCGGCCCAGCCCCGCGCGGCTGTCGCACTGCATGCGCTGGCACGGCGCGGGTATCCGTGCACAGGAAGTCGCGACCGCCTATGCCTGCAAGCGCAAGGCGTTCGGCAAGGCGCTGATCGATCACGAAGGCGTCAGTTTCATGCTTGCCGAGAATATGATTGATCTCAAGCAAGGTGAGCTGATGATCGACTGGTGTGCCGATGTGCTCGACACCGGCTCGCTCGGCGTGGCCGAAAGCTCGATGGCGAAGGTCGCCGTGTCGGAGGCGCTGAGCCGGGTCGCCGATCGCTGTGTCCAGGTGATGGGCGGCAGCGGCGTAACGCGCGACACGATGGTCGAGGCCTTTTACCGTCAGATCCGCGCCTTTCGTATTTATGATGGCCCGACAGAAGGGCATAAATGGTCGCTGGGCAAGAAGATCAAGCGCGACTGGGGCGCCGCTAACGCAGTCGCCATGCAGTGAAAGATCAGGACAGCTTCGCCGGCACCACCGGCGTTCGCAACGGCTTCGCTTTCGATTTCGCCGCGCTCGCCGGGTGGATGGAGGCAAATGTCGAAGGCTATCGTGGGCCGCTGACCGTCGAGCAGTTCAAGGGAGGACAGTCGAACCCGACCTTCAAGCTCAGGACGCCCGGCCGCGATTATGTGATGCGCCGCAAGCCGCCGGGCGAATTGGTCAAGGGCGCTCCTGCCATCGATCGCGAGGCGCGGGTAATCGCAGCGATGGGGAATGCAGGCTTCCCCGCTGCCCATCTCTATGCCCTGTGTACCGATGAAAGCATCATTGGAAGTTGGTTCTACATCATGAAAATGGTGGAAGGCCATATTTTCTGGGACGCGACCTTCCCCAATGTCTCGCATAGTGAGCGGCCGGCCTATTTCGATGCGATGAACGCGACGATCGCGCAACTCCATTCCCTCGATTACGTTGCGATCGGGCTGGGTGATTTTGGCCGTCGGGGCAATTATTTCCAACGGCAGATTGCGCGCTGGTCGAGGCAGTATCTCGAGGATCCCGAAACCGGCAAGGATCCGAACATGGATCGGCTGATCGATTGGCTGCCGTCCAACATCCCCCCGGGGGACGACACGACTGTGGTCCACGGCGACTTCCGCTGTGACAACATGATCTTCCACCCGACCGAACCGAGGGTGATCGCAGTGCTGGACTGGGAGCTTTCGACGATTGGCCATCCGCTCGCCGATTTCGCCTTTCATGCGATGATGTACCGCATGCCGCCTCACGTCGTGGCGGGCCTGGCGGGCGCGGATCTGACGGCGCTCAACATCCCGAGCGAAGCCGATTATGTCGCCGCCTATTGCCGACGGACCGGACGGTCGGAGATCGCGAACTGGGACTTCTATCGCGCGTTCAAATTCTTCCGGCTCGGTGCAATCCTACACGGTATCCGCGGGCGCTATTTGCGCGGCAACGCGGCGTCGGAACAAGCCAAGCGACGGGGAGATGCGTTCCCACTAATGGGCGAGATCGGCTGGGCGCTTGCGTGCAATGCCTGACACCGCAGCGAGGGTTTGAGACGTTCGGGATGGACGCCAATGGTCCGGATATAGCCGATCACGCGCTCAGCGCGCACGCCCGTATCGTCAATCCGAATATGTACGCAGCTTCATGTCTGGCATCTCCATCGCCGCAACCCTATGCCATTGCTTGTGATCAGTTGGACCTGAGCCTAATATGCCCACTCGCACCAGATAATGATTGAAAATTTCCGGTGTGGCAGCGGCCGCGCGACGGGAGAGGTCATAGTGAGCAAACGAAGCAACCACCTGGATTCCCCGCGCTCGCCGACCGATGCCGTAAGCCGTGGTACGACGGAGGATGAAATCCTCGGCCAGATTTACGATGCTCCGCTTCGACCGGATTCGTGGCAATGCTTCGTCGATGCCTTCTGCAGCCGGCTTGGTGCCTATATGTCCACCATGGCGCTCCGGCTTCGGAAGGACGGCGCGATGCTCACCATTTTCTCGTCGCCCACCGATACAAGTCTCTTCAGCCAGCGTTACCTGACCGAATTTCATGATGCCAATCCGCTCGATTATGATGCGATGGAATCTGGCCGGATCTACGCGTTTGAGGATTTTCTGCCCGATGGCCGGCTCGAGGCAAGCAGAATCTATACCGAGCATCTGCGACCGGCTGGCCTGGGCACGGTCGAGGTGCTTGCGATCGGTCGTGCCAACGGCGTTCGCGCACACCTCGCCTGGCTTCGGGAATCCTCGCGCGGACGGCTCGACCACGCCGAGCGGGCCTGGGTGGACATGTTGGTCCCGCATCTCGAGCGCGCGCTCAGCATCTTCGGCAAGCTGAAATTGTCGAATCTGGCAAATGAACTCTACACCGATGCGCTCGACCATCTGTCATTCGGCGCGGTGGCGCTCGACAGAAGGGGCAAGATCCTGTTCTCCAACCGGCATGCGGCGACTCTGATCGCGCAGTGCGGCGATCTGTCGCAGCGCGACGGCAGACTGATCTTCCTCCGTGCCGGGCATGCCCGGATCGTGTCGGTGATGGCGTTGGAGGCGGTGGGCTCGGAGGATGCCGGTCCCCCCGAACGCGTGCTGCGGCTGAATGCCGGGGATTCGACCATCGCGGCGTTGCTGAAGCCGATCGTGAACTATGACGTGTTCGGTACGGTGACGCCTGCGTGCGTGATGGTTTACCTGCATCATCTGGCAGACAGCGTAAAGCCGTCCCCGCATCTCCTCGCCGACCTGTTCGGCATTGCGCCATCGGAAGCGGTGCTGGCGATCCTGTTGAGTGAGGGGCTGACCTTGCGCGAGACGGCGGCGCGACTGGGTATCACCGAGAACAGCGCGCGCAGCTATTGCAAACGAATCTTCGCGAAAATGGGGATCGGTCGTCAGGCCGACCTTGTCCGGCTGGTGCTGCGAAGCGTGGCGATGCTTGGGCGTGATTGAAGGCTTCCTCGTCGCGTCCCACGTCAGGCCGCCCTGGCCACTTCGGGATCTGGCCGCGCATAACGCTGAAGGCGGCCCGGCAGCGCGCCGGTGGGCTTGCCGCCGCGATAGGTGATCTGGCCCGATACGATGGTCGCATCATAGCCGTCGGCCTTTTGCGAAAGACGTCGGCCGCCCGCGGGCAAATCGTAGGTGACATGCGGTGCGTGTAGATGAAGGCGATCGAGATCGATCACGTTGATGTCTGCCTTGAAACCCGGCTTCAATATCCCTCGATCCCTGAGCCCGACGGCGTTGGCGGGCTCGCTGGTCAGCAGTTTGATCGCCTGGGCGAGTCCGAGTCTCAGTCCCGGTGTCGCCTTGTTGAGCCAATAGGTCAGCAAGTAGGTGGTGAAGGCCGCGTCGCAGATCATCCCATAATGCGCGCCGCCGTCGCCGAGTCCGATCACCGTGTTGTCGTGCTTCAGCAGATTGGCGCCCGCACTTTCGAACCGCGATTCGCCGATCGTATTGCCAAACGGCCGGTAGAGGATTTCCCTGCCTTCGCGCAGCAGTAGCGCGTCGTAAATGACTTCGTTGACGTCGCGCCCCTGGGCACGCGCCAGAGCACCGATGCTCTCTTCCGGGGTCGGATTATAGTTGGGCGGGTCGCCGAGGACAAATAGCATCTCCTTTTCGGAAATGATCATCTTGAACATTTCCTGGGGATCTTCAGGGGTCTCGGAAAGCAAGCGCTGGCGCATGCCGGGATCACGAAATGCCGCGACCTTTTCGGCTAGCGGCAGATCGGCGATAGCGCGATAGCTGGGACTGTACGCGAATGGATGGAGCGAAAGCTCCAGCCCGAACAGCGTGCCGATCGGCCGTGGCATGACCTGACCGCGTATCTCGAGGCCGTCGCGTGTCGCCCGCTCCATGTCGGCCAGCGTCCGGCGCCAGCCGTCGGGATACATCGGCGATTGGGCAAAGGTAAAGGATACCGGCCGCTGTGCGGTCTGCGCGATCGATCGAATCAGTTCGAACTGCTCCGCGGGATGAACCTCATAGGTCGGCAGGATCTGGAAAACGCCGGTGCCGGCATCGCGCAGCCCCGATGCGAGCGCCAGCACGTCCTCTTCGCCGGTCGTGACGGACGGTGCGAGGCGTCCGTCGCGAAAGCGATGGGCAATGCTGTGCGACGTGGAGACGCCGAGAGCGCCGGCTTTGATCGCCTCCGTGGTCAGCCGGCGCATCTCGGTGAGATCGTGCGCGGTCGGCGATTCGTCCAGGCCGCGCTCGCCCATGACATAGACACGCAGCGGCGAATGCGGGATTTGCGCCGCGAAATCGACGTCCGCATGGCGCTTGTCGAGCGCATCGAGATAATCCGGGAACGTCTCCCAGTTCCACGGTACGCCCTCGGTCATAACGACTCCGGGGATGTCCTCGACCCCTTCCATCAGCCGGACCATAAGTTCCTGATCCCCCGGCCGGCACGGCGCGAAGCCGACGCCGCAATTACCCATGATGACGCTGGTGACGCCATGATCCGACGATGGCGCAAGCCGATTCTCCCAGGTGATCTGCCCATCATAGTGGGTGTGAACATCGACGAAACCAGGCGTGACGATCCGTCCCGTCGCATCGATCTCCGCGACCCCGGAGCCGGGGATGTCGCCGATCGCGACAATCCGGTCTCCGTTGACGGCGAGGTCGGCCTGATAAGGTGTGGCACCTGTGCCGTCGACGATGGCGCCCCCGCGGATCACAAGGTCATAGGCCTCGGTCATTGCGAAGATCCTCCGTGCCGCCATGATCAGGCGACTTATCTGTCGATCGCCTCCATGAAGAAGGGCGACGTGCGTACGGGCGGATCTTAGCCTGTCGGGTGGATCGCTGATAATCTCCATTTGGTGACGGGGCGCCTTGCGACAACGGCACCTTCGGTCAATTAGTGGATTGCGCACATCGCAAATTTGTACGAAAAACCAAAAATGTGAGATGCGAGACCGACGCCGCATCGGATCGTCCCGTCGGATCGTCTATGCGCAGGTCAACGCCAAGTGAGAGGATATGAAATGGATGATGTGCGGGAGCGGGGCCTCACCCTGTTCACAGAGATCATGGGAGCCGACCGCGGAGCCGCGATGCGCGAGGTAGTGGCGGGTGAGGGCTTCGGAACTGGAATGGCGCAGCTGGCGACGGATTTCGCTTTCGGCAGCGTCTGGGCGCGTGATGGATTGACGCGCAAGCAGCGCAGCCTCGTCACGCTCGGAATCCTCATCGCTCTGCGCCAGCCGAGCGAATTGAAGAACCATGTGCGCATCGCGATCGCCAATGGCCTGACGGCGCGCGAGATCGAGGAGGTGGTGATCCAGGCGACGCCCTATACGGGCTTTCCAGCCACGGCCTCCGCCGGCAGCGCGGTGCTGGAGGTCTTGCGCGAGGCGGGGCTGGACAGCGTCGAGCGCACCGCAGAAGAGCGGGGAATGCTGTGAATGCGCCCAAGGCGATAATCGAGGAAGCATGCACGATCTTTCTGATTGCAGCCGGGGATCGGCGGCTCGAGGCAAGGGAACTGACGCAGGTGCATGCGCGGGAGGTGGTGCGTGGCAGCGTCTGGATCGCGGACCAGCCGCAGTTCGCCGGCGTTCCGCCCTCGGCGCTTGCGGGCGTGGTCGTGGTCGCGGGGGACGTCCTGGCGGTACGCGATGCGCTGACCGAATTCGACGTGCAGGAAACGCCTGCAATCGCGCGGGCCTATAGATCGGAAGGCCCGTCTAGTTCGTCGTGCGAGGGCGCCAGCCTGATCGCCGCGATGCGGCCCGCCGCTGGCCTCTCTCGAAAGGAAGCGATGAGGGCATGGCAGGCGCATGTGCCACTGGCACTCGACGTTCATCTGGGCGCGCGACGCTATGTGCAATATGAGATGCTGTCGGATGCGATGCCCTTCTTCGGCATGGTCGATCTTCATTTCGAGTCTCGCGCGGCGGTGGACAGCGGACTATTTCGAACGCCTGAGGATGCTCACCGCGTCAATCAGGATGCAGCGAGATTCTCTGGTGGCACGGACATGTTCATTGGCTCGCAATATGCCATGCCGGCCGCCTGATATCGACACTCGAAGGCTAGGTGTCGCCATGCCCATGCGGCGAAAGCTGGCATTGTCGCTGCGATCCGCACATGTCACCCGGCGCATCCTGCGGCGGGTCTGAAAGGATAAATATGGACGACATCCTCATCGATACGCCTGTCGAGGGCGTCACCCGTATCACGCTCAACAGACCGGACGCGCGCAACGCATTCACGTTCGCGATGTACGATCGGTTGCTCGAGATACTGGACATGATCCGCGAGGACCTCGCCGTCCGGGCGGTGATCCTCACCGGCAATGGTTCGGCTTTCTGTACCGGGCATGATTTGCGCGGCGGCGGAACCAACGCCAGGGCTCTAACGAACGTCGGAAAGCTTTATGCGAACAAGCATTCGATGGGCTATCTCGCCCGGATTCCGCTCGCGATGCGCAGCCTTCCGCAGCCGATCATCGCGGCGGTGAACGGCACGGCGGCTGGGATCGGCTATGTGCTCGCGCTCGCATCCGACATGGCTGTCGCCGGGAAATCGGCGAAGTTCGTCAACGCGATCCACAATGCGGGAACGGGTCACGAATTGGGCATGTCCTATCTGCTCCCCCGTCAGGTTGGAGCCCAGCGTGCTGCCGAACTGCTCTATACGGCACGACCAGTCGGATCGGATGAGGCCGAACGGATCGGCCTGGTCATCCGCACGGTGTCCGATGAAAAGTTGGCCGAGGAGGTGCTGGAGATTGCCGGCCGCATTGCAGCAAACGTGCCGATGGGAATCTGGATGACGAAGCAATCTCTATGGTTCAACCAGAACGCGCCCAGCTTGGAATCCGCGATCGAGATGGAAAACCGCGCGGTTCAGATCGCGCAGGCGACGACGGATGCGGTCGAAAAGCGGACCTCGTTCATCGAGAAGCGGGCCCCCGTCTACACGCTGAGCTGAGGGATCTATGATGACCGAACAGACTTTTGCCCGCGGCCTTCGCGCCATCGATTGCATGATCGACGCGAAATGGCGTGGGGAGGAGAGTTCCTCCAGGATACCGGGTATCGAATTCCGCGACAAGGACAGCGACCAATACGGACACCCCGCGCAACATCTGTTCACCGCCTCGGTCGAACACGTTGCGGAGGGCGACACACCCGACTCGCTGGTTGCGGTCATGGATCGACACGGTGTCGAGCGCGCGATGCTCGGTTTCAATCCGGAGAAGCCCGGGCGCGTGCCGGAGTGTCTGGAACGTTTCCCGGATCGTTTCTGGGCGAAGCTGCCTGTCGACCCTGCCCAAGGCATGGACGCGGTTCGCCGGATCGAGCGCGTGGTGCGCGAACAGCCGCTGGTCAAGGCGCTCGCGATGACGCCGATGTTCGTCCAGAAGCCGCCCAACGACAAGGTCTATTATCCGATATACGCCAAGGCGATTGAACTGGGCCTGCCCATTACCATTAATGTCGGGCTACCCGGCCCGCGGGTTCCCGGCGAATGCCAGAACCCGATCTATCTGGACGACGTGCTCTATTTCTTTCCCGAACTCGTCATCGTGATGGCGCATGGCGGAGAGCCGTGGGAAGACATGTGCGTAAAGCTGATGCTCAAATGGCCGAACCTCTATTATTACACGTCCGCATTTTCCCCGAAACATTATCCCAAGGCGATCATTGATTACGCCAACACGCGTGGGTCCGACAAGGTGTTCTATGCCGGCTACCATCCGGCGTTGCCGATCGACCGGCTTCAGCGCGAAATCCAGGATGTGCCGTTGCGCGATCATGTCTGGCCCAAATTCCTGCGTGAGAACGCCATAAAAATATTCAAGCTGGACGAGGATCGATTCTGATCGTGGTTCGTCGAAGGAAGTATATACTGGAATGCGTGGTGATCATTTAATTTGATATTTCGGCTTGTGTCGATCAACAGGATATGAAGTAATGACTAAATCCAACGCTTATGCCGCTCATTCTGCGGAGTCGTTCGCGCCCTTTATTCTTGAGCGCCGCGAGCTCGGCCCGAGAGATGTGCGGATCGACATCCTGTTCTGCGGCATCTGCCATTCCGATGTGCATTTTGCCCGCGGCGACTGGTTTAGTCCACAATATCCTTGCGTGCCCGGCCACGAAATCGTTGGACATGTGAGAGCTGTCGGCAGCGAGGTGGTAAAGTTCAAGTCAGGTGACACCGTTGGTGTGGGCTGTATCGTCGATAGTTGCCGCCGTTGCTCATCCTGTGAAGAGAGTCAGGAGCAATATTGCGAACCGGGCTTTACCAGCACCTATGGCAGCATCGATCCCCACGACGGTAGGCCGACCTATGGCGGCTATTCCGACCATATCGTCGTGGACGAGAATTATGTACTGAATATCTTGCATGACGAAGCCCAGCTTGCCGCAGTGGCGCCGCTGTTGTGCGCCGGCATCACGCTCTATTCGCCGCTTCGGCGTTGGGGCGCAGCGCCGGGCAAGAAGGTCGGGGTCGTCGGCATCGGCGGCCTCGGCCATATCGGCATCAAACTTTCGCATGCGCTCGGCGCGCACACCGTCGCCTTCACGACGTCTGCCGGCAAGGTCGAGCAGGCCCATGCACTCGGCGCGGTCGACGTGGTGATCTCGAATGATGCCGAGAACGTAGCGAAGCATGCAGGAAGCTTCGATCTCATCATCAACACCGTATCGGCCTCGCAAGACCTCGACACATATGTAGGGCTTTTGAAGCGGGACGGCACGCTCGTCCTGCTTGGCGCTGGTCCGGAGGCGCATATCGGACCGAACGCATTCGCATTGATATCCAAGCGCCGCAGCATCTCGGGATCGATGATCGGCGGTCTCGCGGAGACGCAGGAGATGCTCGATTTCTGTGCCGCGAAGGGGATCGTTCCCGACATCGAGTTGATCGGTGTCAAGGATATCGAAAGCGCCTATGACCGGATCCTCAAGAGCGACGTCAAATATCGCTTCGTGATCGACCTGGCGACGCTGGAGATGGCCTAGCGGCCCGCTCTCTCTCAGGCGAGCCGACGGCTGAAATCGCAGGTCCTGCCCATGCGCTGCCTGGCGCGTTCCGCACCGGTCATGTGGCGCGTTCCCGCCGGCAACGCTCCACCGAGCCGAGCAAGCGGCATGCGCCGGATCGTCACGGCGCTCGCGTCCAGAGATGCTGTTGCCGGAATCCGCTGCCAGCGAAGCGTGAGCGTGCCGGTCGCTATCCCACCGGAATCGAGCCAGTTATGAACACCGGGATCCTGGGCACTGATGACCAGTCGCATTCTCCCGTCGGAATCGATTGCGGCCTGCTCGTTATTGAGCGAACTTATGCCATGCCAATAGGGATAGGATAACATCCAGATGTCGCAGATCTGCGATCCCAGATAGGAACCTTTGGTATCGGCATCGATCAATAGCGCTCCGTCGTTCGACAGTTGATAGGTACCGGTCAGTCCGGCCTGCGTGGGCAGTCCGCCATAGGCGCCCGAACCTACCGGCGCTTCCGGGAAGACGTTGACCGGGTTTCGTTCGTAGAACTTATGTTGCAGATTCATCAGCATGTTTTCCGCCAGCGCAAGACCCAATGACGCCGCGCGATCTTCAACGCCGGCCGACAATGCGGTTGATGCTGGTGTGTCCGAAAGGCGTTCGATCGACATCATGCCGGGACGTTGGCGCGACCAGTCCCCCATCGTGCTGCGGACCAGCAGAAACCGGGAGTTCGTTATATCGAGATGATTTCGTCGGTCTCCTGTCGCGGAGGCGTCCAGTACGACGGTGAAATTTCCCGATTCGTCAATATCGATCGAATCGTAACCGATCAGCGCATTCGAATTGGCCATGATCCCGTCGCCGGGTGCCTTCGGAAGCGCGGATATCGTGAAGTCGGTGGGTTTGCTGCCGGTGAAGCGTCCGCGTATTCGATAGGGCTCGGCGGGATCGATGGACGAAATGCGATAGGCATTGTCCGGATTGTCGACGCCGAAACGACTGTCCGGTACGGTCATGCCGGTCCAGCGCGTGGTCGGTGCGAGGCTCCAGACGAGTTCGGGCGTTGTTCGATGCTGGAGCACGGCGACCTGGGTCGCATAGAAGACATGAGCGTCGGCCGCGGTGCGAATCAATGCCGACTGCCCGTCCCGGGCATGATTGCGATCTGCCGCGAAAAGCGCTGCCGTGGCCTTGTGGGCGCCGAGAACCTTGGGGCTATTGAATACCGCAATAGCCTGGCGGTTCACGTCCCGAGTGTCCGGGGTGCCAAGCGACGTTCCCGCTGCCGGGGAAGTCTTGCATGCAGTCGTTGCGGCGGTGCCCGCCGACAGAAGTGCCGCAGCGACCGGAAGGCGAAGTATCTCGCGGCGGCCGAATATCGGTGCACCGACCGGTGCAACGTCGTTATCCGGGCGATCGTTCGCTGAATCCGTCATTGCATCACTCCCGCGACGGCTGATCTTTGTCGGGACGTCATCGTGACGACCGGTCCCGCCCTGGCCACCTGAAAGCACCCAGCGGAAAGAGCTTTCTGCACAGTCACCAAATGGTAGGTTCGCCGGTATTCGACGTGCGTTACGACTATGGCTCTGCCGCTCGCGACCAACGCGGCCAACGAATTAAGGCGGCAGGACCGGGATCCAGTCGGCGAAGTCACGAGAGTTAGAGCGTTTTCAGGTTACTCGAGCCCATAGCCAGAATTGGTAATGTAGTTGCGGCATTCCTGCGGAGTAAATTTGCCGATAACCTGATCGATCATACTCCACAGTAAGGTCGGGACTACCCGTCCTACGTCACTGCTCGCCGTCAAGCAGAGCCGTCCGCTCGGTGACGAATGCACGCCGGGCATCGATGCCGTGTGCAGCCTTTTGGTCGGCATGAAAATTGTCGAGGATCGCGCTGAAGCGCTCGATCAGCATCTCTTCATATTCCATGCCGCCGAAAATATAGGCCAGATTCCGCTGGATGCCGTCCAACGTGATGCGACCCAGTTCGAGCGGCTCCATGCCGCCGGACAGATCAAACGCCTGCCGGGGATCGTCACCGTCGACCGGATCGTGCTTGAGGCGCAGGTTCTGCATCGCGCGCGTCCGCACGACCGAGGGACAGAGCAGCGACACCCCGATATTTTCCGCAGCCACGCTCAGTCGCAGCGCATCGGTGATGCCCAGCACCGCCGCCTTCGACGCGCTGTAGGCGCTCGTTTCGCCCGGAATAGGCAGGAAGGCCGCCATCGACGCGGTGTTGACGATATGGGCTTCCTCACCATGCGCGCGCAGCTTGGGGAGGAAAGCCTTCACGCCGTTGACGACGCCGCCGACGTTGATCGACATCAGCCAATCCCACAGCTCGAAATCATCGTCGGCAACATCGCTCGCCGCGCCGACCCCCGCGTTGTTGCAAAGCAGGTGGATACTGCCGAACATCGCTTCCGCATCGTCGGCTGCCCGCAGCATTGCCGCCCGATCTGCAACGTCGAGCTCGATGAAACGGGCCTCGCCACGGTCCGCGAGCGCCGCTGCCGCTTCATCGATGTGCGTGCGGCGAACATCTGCGACAATCACCTTCATTCCCGCGTCAAGAAATGCGGTCGCCATGCCAAGCCCGATGCCGCAGGCACCACCGGTAACGAACGCCACCTTGCCCTTCACTTCCCGCATATTCCACCGTTTTGGTTTTTAGATTGATATTCGAATCGAAATATTCTTTGAGCATGAACCTGCTTGGCCGTCCACCATTCTGACGCGCTGATGGATCAGCGCGCGATCCCGTCGAGTGATCGGCCTGTTTCTCCGATAAGCCGAAGGCGGCATCCCCGTCATTGCAAGAAAAACATGTCTGAAGGACGCCACGTCGGCATAGCCGACCAATTGCGCGATCTCCGTGACCGTGCGGTTCGTTTGGACGAGCATGCTCGCGGTGGATTCCATCCGGGCTCGCTGCGCGAAGGCGCGAGGCGTATCGACGCCGGCAGCCCGAAAACGACGGATCAGGGACTGGTAGCTGATGCCAAGTTCCGTAGCCAGGTCGCCGATGCGGAAGTTGCGGGCGAATCGATCGCGAATCCAGAGCTGGGCTTGGGCGACAACTGGGTCAAGAGTTAGTTTAAACGGTTGCCCCGTCGTTCCGAGTGGCTCCCGAACTGCTAGGCTGCCGGCAGTAGCAACGGAAAAGGCCTGGCCCAGCAGTCGGACGACCAGGCCAGCGTTTTCCACGTCCGGACCACAGGTCATCAGATTGCCGGAGACGCTTATGACTCTCACGGGATCGACATGCACAGCGGGGAACAGTCTTCAGAACCCAGTCGCGAGCCCCGGATGCAGGGCGACGTGATGATCTGTGAGAAGCCCCGCAACGGCCAGGTGGCAGACACTGGCACCGCAGGCGCCGATCAGCACGCCGGCTTCGCTGTGTGCCTTCAGCCAGGAATGGAACGGCTCCATACCTCGGATGTCGTCTTCGATGCGATCGGGATCGGCCACCCGGAAGGATGGCAGGTAGATCACGCGAACGTCGTCGAGTTCGAAGAAGCTGCAATCCGGATCGACCCTGCGGGCGCCGGACAGCGTAATGCCGCCGGCGACCGACGAAACCAGCCGCAACCTTGTGTGCATTCTGGCATAGTCGCCGAGAGCGGGATTGGCGGTATAGGCTTCGCCAAGTCTGCCATGAGCGTCGATCATCGCGCCAAGGCTGGCGATGTAAGTGCTGGGCGACGCCGCCACGACAATCGTCGACATCATTCCTCCGTAAGTTTGCCCCCCAATTTCACGAAAAACACCCCTTGTCGTCGCCCCCCGCAAGTGTGAAATTGGCGTGCAAACGAGATTTTTCAGCGAGAGAGAGCGAAATGGCTGAAGTGATGGATGCGGTGGCGAATGCGGACGTCAGGGCTGCGCTTTCGACGCAAGAATTCAAGTCGCACAATCACCTCATCGGAGACCTCGCCGCACTGGACGCTGCGTGGGAGAGGGATGGGTATTGGTTCTTCCGCGAGGTGCTCGACAAGGATGCTGTAGGCCGACTGCGCGGCGCTTTCGTCGAAGAGCTTGAAAAGCAGGGCGTGATTGATCCCGTTGGCGATGCGCCGACCGATCGCAGCGTCCGCTATAACGGTGCCAGCCTCGCCAACTTCCCATTCCGAATGGAGCCCTTGGCCGCGCGCCAGCCCTGGCGTGCCTTCGTGACAGAGAAGCCGATCCATAACTTCTTTACCCGGCTGTTCGGCGATGAGCCTTCTGGGTGCCGGTGGTCGAATATCGCGCGACCCCGCCCGCGCAGGACCGCAACCGCGGGCGGTTGGACGGCATCCATCAGGACGGTCCCTACAGCCCCGGCATTCCATTCCGCATCTACTGGATTCCGCTTGCCGAAATCGATGAGGACATCGGCGGTCTGATGTGCGCCGAGGGACTTACCGAAGAGGTAAATCGTCATCCGATCGAGGACGACGGCTCGAATTCGATGATCCCGCCTGGTGACTTCCCGGCGGATTGCTGGCGTCGCACGACCTATCAGGCCGGCGAGTTCCTCCTGATGAACCAGTGGACGCCCCACAGCGGCATCTCGAACATGTCCGACCGGTTTCGCCTGTCGCTGGATCATCGGGTGATGGCGAAGCGGGACAAGTGCCCCATCGTGGGCGACGTCGTGTCGATCGCACCGGATCAGATCGAGGTAAGGAATATGAGCGGCGTTACGCCGTTGCGGATCGATCGCGATACCTATGTGCGCAACCATATGGGTCAAAAGCTTTCGGACGAAGAGATCGTGAACTATTTCAGGCCAGGTTCGGCGGTTATCATAGCGCACGACGGGGACATGGCCACGGTTGTTCGGCCACCTCACTGATAGGGACCGAATGCCGCCCATTGACCGGCACGTCGCCCGATGAGCTTCGCCCGAGCAAACAGAACACGACACTGCTCGAACGCCATCAGGTCGCGGTCCGCAGGCTACCGCGCGTCGGCTCGATCGTGGCGGGCCATCTTTCGACCGCGGCGGGCGCCGTGCCACTATCTCACATCAATCCATCAACCGGCCGCATCGAAGGGGAGGTGCCCCTGTCCGGCGGCAGTGTGTTGATGCGGCGGTCGCACCAGGACGCGCGGCGACGCAGGACTGGCGGAACACACCGCCCGAGCGGCATCAGGAGATTCTGGAGCGGCTAGCCCGGTTGATCCTTGCGGACACCGACCTCGAAGCTGATCACGTACGCAATCGATGCGCGACGCGACCGAGAAGGATTGATGTGCGATCGTGGCGGCGGACAGACAGTGTGTCAGCCGTCCATAATCTCGATCGTGGCGGGGCAGTCACCATTTTCTGCGGATTTGAGCGCCACGAAACCGCGCGAGAAGCCTTTCCTTGCGTTGCTCTTCGGAAATCAATGGCGTGTCCGAGGGCAGATGCGCTCGCAGATCCGCCATCTTGACGCGTCTCAACGTGGGTGTCGGCGCCGAACTCGTCTTGTACCAGCGGCCCTGGACAACGCCTTTGGTCCTGCCGGCCGGATCAAGCCAGTTGGCAATACCAGGATCGGCAAGTGAAATGACGGCTCTGAATATTCCGTCGCTATCCCGCTCCGCCTGGTGACCGTTAAGGCTCGACTGGCATTTCTCCCACTCGATCGTGTTGAACAGCTGGTCCGCGAGCAGAACTGACCAGTAGAGCGCAGTTTCGGGAAGCTCAGTCTCCAGAATCAGCGCTTCATCGTCGTCGAATTCGAAAAGGCCTTCATAATAGGTCTGCTGGGCGAGGCCGCCGATAACAGACCAGTCGTGTGTGACCAGAATATTCGCCGGATTTTCGCTCAGTGTCTTGACGAAGTGGACGAAGATCTTCGCATAGCGCGCCGGGAAGCCTGCCAGTCGCTCGAGCCTGTGGGCGACTTCCTCAGCCGGCCAGCGGCGATAGGTGGCCGGTCCGTCCAGCCGCTCGATCGTGAAAATCCCGTCGCGTTCGTTGAGCCAGTCGTAGCTCGCCTCGCGTATGCTGACGGAACGCGCGGTGGGCTCGAGCTTCACCCAGTCGCCGTCATAGCCCGCGGGTCGCTCCGGGCTGATGATGAGCGAAAAGCTGCCGTCCGGCGCGATCGAGACGTCTTCGTCAAGGTCGATGCTGGCGAGCGGCGGTCCGGGCACATCGTCGACGCCTATCATGCCCGATCCCAAACCGAGTTGTGCAAACAGCGTCGTACCGCGATTTCCGGACACGCGGTACGTTCCCATGCCTTCTATGAAGGCCATCCGGTACATGTAGTCGGGGTTGGGCGCAGCGGACTTGATGATCGGATTCAGGAACGAAACGAAATGCGGATGCTGGGGATCCTGCGAGAACAGGCAGATATAGGCTTGGCTCAGGCTCATCATCATCTGCTGGATCGCCTCCTGCTTCAGCCACGGGTCATCAGGATCGATGACGTGCTCGAGCGTATCATCAATATTCGCGATAAGCGCGTGGAAGCGCGACCATTCCATCGGGACGACGGGTCCTTGCGCCATGACCTTCTCTCCTGCTTCCTGTCTCAATTGCGCGGAACGCTTGCGAAAAGCGCTTCGCCCGCGGCCTTGAGGTAAATGAGCTCGTGATAATGGCCGAGTTCCGCGGTGCAGTCGGCATAATGGAAATCGAGCGTGTCGCCGAAGCTGCCCGCATAGGCGGCCGCATAGCCGTTGGCGTCCAACTGATCGAGCGCGGCCTGCCATTCGGCGTCGCTGTGGACGAGAAATCCCAGATGGTGCAATTTCATCGCATCGGGATTTGCGGGCGCCCATCCATCATAGATCGAGGGGCGACCCGCGACCGGCTCGATGAGTTCGATCATGAGATCGTCGATATAGGCCATGGCGATGGCGCTGACAGGGGAATCAGGACCGCTGGTATCGAGGACGCTCCAGGCGGCCATGCCGAGCCGGGCGCGAAACCGTGCCATGGTGTGCTGGGCGTCGCGCACAACATAGCAGATCTGGAAGTGCTTGCTGAAAAGTTTGGCGGGCACGTGGGGCTGTCCTCTAAAGATCGTAGTGCTCGATATAGGGCGCGAATGACTCGACCAGATAATCCTGGCTGTCTACTGGACGATAGGCGTGGCCGGATTGGCCTCCGGGCGGATTGTCGGCCGCCCATATTCGCATCTTGCGCTCGGCTTCGTCGGACAGGTCGAGACCGAAATGTTGGTAGATGCGCTCTACGACACCCAGCGGATTCGCGCGAGTTTCGTGCTGCAAGACATTGACGAAGCGTTTCGGTTGCCGGTCCTGCGCCGCCATGCCGCGCCGTGTCGCCGCGGCCCAGAAGTCGATCTCGCGCGTCTGCATGGCGTCGCGATCGACCGGAGTTCCACCTGCCATCTCGCGAAAGCCGGCGAGCAGGTTGGTGAGCGATGCCACCGCCTGAGCCGGATGCCGGTGCGTCTGGACCACGCACGCGTCCGGAAATATCTTCAGCAGCGCTTCGATCCCGAACAGATGGCTCGGATTCTTCAGAAGCCAGCGCCGGTCGTCCTCCCTGCCGATCAATCGCAGCATATTGGCGAACCGCCGGTAGGAAGGCATCTCGTCCTGCTGCTGGAACCAGGCGTCGTAATCCTCGACCTCCAACATTGATGGAAAGAAATTGGAGACGAAGCTCTGCGCCATCGGCGTCAGGCATTCATCCATATCATCGGCGCCGGTGCCGTGCGCTGCCATCACCTCGGGTGCGGCGGCATGCGCCTGCTCGATCGCGGCTACGGTCGCCAGATATTGGGGGTGGTCTTGCCACGTTTCGCGCGGAGGGCGCGCCAAGGGCCCCCACATGAGCCAGCGCTCAATCCCCTGGAACTGAGGATCGAGGCTCAGCAATTGATGAAGCGCCGTCGTGCCGGTGCGCGGCACTCCGATCACGATCAAAGGCCGGTCAACTTGCCGCCCGCGCCACTCGGGATGGGTATTCCAGCTCGTCTGAGTGATCAGCCGGCTGGACAATATGCCGACAATCGTGTGCTCGGCGAGCGCCGCCTTGCCAGCGTTGAGCGACCCGGCATCGACCGAAGCCAGCAGCATCCGTAGGCCGGCATGATAGTCGCAATCGCCGAAGTCATCATGGCCGATCGCCTTCGAGGCCGCAGCATGAAGTTCGTCGAAGCGATCCCGGAACTTCACGCCCATGGGTCCACCATCAGCTTGCCAAGACCGCCAGTGCCATTGCGGAAAGTCTCGAATGCGACGGGGAAGTCGGAAAGCGAAACGCTGTCCGTCACCATGCCTCTGGCCCGATCGCCGTCTTCCGCGAGCGCTTCCGCGCACTCTGCATAGTCTTCGCGCGTATATGTCACCGAGAATCGCAGGCTGACGTCCTTCATGAGGGCGAGGGCGGGCACGATGTTGTCCGGCACCATGCAAAAGCCGAGGGCGACGATCTGCCCTTGTGGACGAATGAGCTCGATTGCACGGCCGAGCACGCCGGGCGTGCCGGCACACTCGATGATCAGATCAGCGGGGCCGCCGAGCGCTGCAGTGATCTCTTCAGCGGCCTGCTCACCCTCGATGACAAAATGCTCCGCCCCCATCTTTTCGGCCAACGACTGCCGCCGGCCGCTGCTGGCCAGCGTGGCGATATTGCGCACCCCGGCCCGACGCAGCCAGAATATAGCTGCGAGTCCGATGGGGCCAGGGCCGATCACGAGCGCCTTGGTGTCCGGCCTCGGCGCCGCGAGTCGCACGCCACGCCGCCCAACTGCCAGCGGCTCCACGAGCGCGCCGTCGGCCAGCGAAACCGTCTGTGGAAGGAGTGTCGCCCCCCGCGAATCCACTAGGGCAAATTCGGCGGCGCCTCCGGCGTAGCCCCGGAAGTAGCGGCAGAGCACGTCGATCCCAGTACGACAATATTCGCAATGTCCGCAACCGACGACCGGCAGCGCGGCGATCCGGTCACCCAGCTTCAGGTTCGAGACGCCTTTGCCGATCGCGACGATCTCGCCGGCATATTCATGGCCGATCTGCGAACCGGATGGGTAAGTGAAGCCGTGCCCGCTCGTCGAATGGATGTCGGTGCCGCATACCCCGCAGCGCGCAACCTTGACGACCACTTCCTCGACGCCCGGCGTGGGATCGGGAATGTCGGTGATGCATAATGGCTCGCCGGGAGCGTGGAAAATCGCAGCCTTCATCATTATCCTCTCGATCGGCGAGCATTTGGGCTATGGTTCGGTGAGCGGTCGCGATGGCGCATATCGTCATAAGAGCCGCCAAGCCGTAATTCCCATTTGGTGAGGGGGCGGAGGGTAAGGCAGTGATAGGCGGCGAGGCGTATGATCTGATCCGAGCCATCCAGGAGGGACCGCTGGAAGAGGCGCCGTGGTCCAGCTTCGTCACGCTGCTGCGTTCCGCGTTGAACGGAAACTATGCAAATCTAATCTTTCGGCGTCCCGATCTGCAGCGCGGGGATCCCCTGGAAGTGCACGACGGAAACGCGCCCGCGTGGCTGGGTAGCCGATATCGCAGCGAGTTTCTTGAGCGCGATCCGATCCCCTATTTCCGCATGATCCCCGGTCGCGTCTACACTTATGAGGAACTGGACGGAATCAGCGCGCTCACCGACGACGCATTTCGCAAGGATTTCCTGCGCGCCGCCGGATTCGAGCATTTTTTGATATTCCGGGTGATCGAGCCGGGCCGATGCAACATCTGGGTGACGGTAACACGCCCTGCATCGGGGGCATCCTTCTCGCAGGATGAACGTGCGCTGTGTGCCCAGCTTGCCAAACATCTCTCTCCTGCTCTCGCCTGCCATGCGGCCTTGCTGAAAGCCGATTTTGAGAAATGCATGTATCAGCGCGCCGCCAACATGCTTGCCTTTGGCGTAATCATGCTGGACGGAGCAGGGCAGGTGATCAGCATCGATGTTGCAGCCCGACGCCAGCTGGAGCAATCGGACGAGCTCATCATTGCACAGGACCGACTCTGCGCCCATTTCGGCGACAGGGAGCTCCAGGACTGCATTCGCGATGCGCTGGCGGCCAATGACACGCGATCCTGCCACGTCGGGGATGTCAGCGGGCTCGATCTGCTCATCGTGCCGGTGGAGCGCCGCCTTGATGCCGGCATTGGTACGCCGCGCTTGCTCGTATATATCTCCGGTCGGGGAAATAGCGATCGTGAGACCTCCCAACATCTGGCTCGCCTTTTCGAACTGTCGGGCGCGCAGGCGCGGCTTGCTATGCTGCTCGTCAATGGGCGGACGCTGTCCCAGGCGGCGGATGCCATGGGCATTACCGAACACACAGCGCGCACCTATTCCAAGCAAATCTTCCAGCGTACCGGCACGACCCGGCAGAGCGAGCTTATCCAACGAATCTTGACCAGCGTGGCCATGCTCGGCTGAAATTTCGGCGGGCTTCCAGCGAAGACACGCCAGCCTGGTCGCGAGGCGGCTTGCCACGCAGGGATATTCGCGTAAAAGGGAATCGGCTTTTGAACGGAAATCCAATTCGATTGAGATGATCTTGAAGGAATCTACTCACGGGAGGAACTGCCGCGCGATCAGGTTCAACGGTCACCGTTGGCGCGTGGTGACGCTCTCTTGGGTCGCGCATTCTGGTGTTTCCTGATCGCCGGGACAAGGTTGGGTAGGCCAGAAGTGAGGAGAGGCATGAACGTGAATTCTGAAGTCGCGCCGGAATATGATCTCGTCATAGTCGGGTCGGGCGGCGGCGCGGTCGTGGCCGCGCTGGTGGCGAAATCGCAGGGCAAGAGCGCCGTTATAGTTGAAAAGCTGCAATATTTTGGCGGCACGACCAGCTATTCGGGTGGGGTGCTGTGGATACCCGACAATCCGCTGATGGCTGAAGCGGGCGTCGCGGACAGCTATGACATGGCAATGCGCTACCTCGATAATGTGGTGGAATATCACGGGCCGGCGGTGACGCCGGAGCGATCGCATACCTTTCTCAGGGCGGGGCCGAAGATGGTCGACTTCCTGCGAAATTTCGGAATGAAATTTCGGCGCCCTTTCCACGACTGGCCCGATTATTATGACAATTTGCCCGGCGGCTCGCCCGAAGGCCGTTCGCTGTTGGCTGAGCCATTCAACGTACGCGAACTCGGCCCGTGGCAGAAAAGGCTTTCGATTTATGCACCGCTGGAACATATGCCCTTGAGTGCGGAGGAGTTCACGACGCTTTTCACCATGAAGACGAGTCTCAGCGGCAAACTGAAGGCGCTGAAATATGCCGCTTTGATGGCCCGTGATAAGGTACTCGGCCGCCAGACGATCACCAACGGCGCAGCGATCCAAGGGCGGCTTCTCCAGATCGCTTTGAATGAAAAGCTTTCCTTCTTTCTGGAAACGCCAATGACGGGCTTCATTGTCGATAATGAGCGCGTAGCAGGCGTTCGAGTCCGCCATGACGGCAAGGAGATCGAAATCCGCGCCCGCGACGCGGTGATCGTCAACGCTGGAGGATATGGCCATAACAAGGCGTTTCGTGTCCAGCATGGAGCGGAACCGAAGAGCGTGGACCAGTCCCGCGCGAACCCCGGTGACACCGGTGAGGTGCTGCAGGCTATGATGGATCTGGGGGCGGCGACCGACGTGCTGGACGCGGCGTGGTGGGTCATCACGTCGCGCAATCGCGATGGATCCTGGCCCGAGGGCGCCGTATTCCCGGACGGAAGCATCTTTTCGTTCATGCATCATCTCGATCTGTCTTTGCCCCATTCGCTGATGGTCGATCAGGGCGGCCGCCGCTTTTGCGATGAAGCGGGCGCCTATATGGAGATCGGCGAGCGGATGGTTGCGCGCAATCGCGAGATGGGCCGCGCCATTCCGGCGTGGGTAATCTTCGACAAACGACATCGGGACAAGTATCCTTGGGGTTTCATGCCGCCGGGTAAGACCCCGCAATCCTGGATCGACAGCGGCTACATGATAAAGGCTGACACGCTGGACGCGCTCGCGCGGACATGCAGTATCGATCCGGAGGGGCTGGCCGACGAAGTCGCCCGCTTCAACGGCTTTTGCCGAACCGGTTTCGATCCGGACTATAATCGTGGCGGCCGTGTGTTCGATCGTTCCCATGGCGATCCATCCGTCAAGCCCAACCCCAACCTCGGCGGGGTCGAGCAGGGACCTTTCTATGCGGTGGCGATGTACCCCGCCGACGTCGGTACATCGGGCGGTGTCGTGACCGATCAATATGCGCGCGTCCGGCGCGACGATGGTAGCGTGATCGAGGGATTATATGCTATCGGCAACTCGGCAGCGTCGCCCTATGGGCGCTGTTACCCGGGAGCGGGAGCGACCATCGGCGCTTCGATGGCGTTCGGTTTTGTCGCCGCGCAGCATGCGAGCAGATCCAATGTACTCGAGCAGATTCTCGCCTGAGCGCGATTGTCCCGGGGCAAATCGACATTCGGGGCGGAGGCATAGATGAAAGCTGTTGTGATGACCGGCTATGGCGGGCCGGAAATGCTGGAACTCGTCGAGCGGACTATTCTGGCGCCGGAAGCGGATGAGGTGCTGATTCGCGTAACTGCATGTGGTGTGAACCCAGCCGACGGCAAATGGCGCCAGGGGATGTTCGCGCAGGTTCTGCCACTCTCCCTGCCGCATGTTCTGGGCTATGACGTGGCCGGCACGGTTGAGTCGGGCGGACATATGTCCACGGGAACGCGCGTGTTCGCGATGCTCGATAATCTCAAAGGTGGCGGCTATGCCGAATATGCCGTGGCGCCGGCCGATAGCATAGCCCGCGTTCCGAATGGGGTGGACGATGTGACCGCCGCGGCGCTTCCGACAGCCGCGCTGACCGGTCTTCAACTGATCGAAGAACATGTCGATCCCAAGGCCGGCGATGTGGTGCTGGTCACCGGCGCGCTGGGGGCGGTCGGTCGCTTTGCGCTGCATGCGGCCAAGGCGCGCGGCGCACGAGTCGTCGCGGGGGTTCGGTCTGCTCAAGTGACCCAGGCGCTGGCGATCGGCGCGGATGCAGCGCAGGTGCTGGGCATGCCCGTCGCCGAAGGGCTGCGGTTCGATCATATCGCCGATACCGTGGGTGGCCACGAGGTGGCGGCGCTCTGCCATTATGCCCGCGTCGGAGCACGTATCAGGACCGTTTCGACCACACCGATCGTAGCCGACGGCCTTCCATCAGTGCCGGTGTTCATCGCCGTGCGCATCGACGCTTGCATGCTCGATAGGGTCGCCGGCCTCGTCGCCAGTGGCAGGGTGACACTTCCGATCGCACGCATCATGAGGTTCGCCGAAGCGAGCGAGGCCCATCGCCTGCTCGATTCCGGAAGCACGGGAGGCAAGATTGTTCTCCGTCCGGGCAATTGGGATGGTCCAGGACTCGGGTGACGACGCCATGAGCTTGGACATTTGTCCCAACAAGACTGATGTCGCAGAATCCTTCCGGGCATTATCGATGGCGGAATCCGCTGACGACTTAATAACTATTGGTGACTGGCGAGGTCAACATATTATTCCATAACGGCAAATTACCGTGTTCGGTAAAAATTGGGAGAAGCGATCATGCACGTAGAGAAACTTGCTGGAGGGTTCGGAGTGCAAGTCGTCGGACTGGATCTGAGTATCGACATGAGCGAGCCGACGATCCGCGCACTTATCGATCTTGTGCACGAGAACCAGATTCTCGTGATCAGTCGTCAGTCGTTGAGGGATGCCGATTACGTGCGTTTCGGGCATTTCTGGGGAAAACCACTCCATTTCTTCCTTGCTTCGCATACCCGTGATGGATTTCCGGAGATGATCAAACTGCACAATCGAACCGACACGCCACTGAAGGAGCGTGACACGGCAGTGTATTGGCATTCGGACGGCACATATGAGGAGGTGCCGGCGAGCATCACGATGATCTATGGTGTTGAGGTCCCCGAGGTCGGCGGCGAGACGCTGATCGCGAGCACCGTGCTTGCCTACGAGGCACTGAGCGATGAGATGAAGCAGCGGATCGATCCGTACGTCGGGCTGCACTGCCTGAGTGGCGCGCCGCCGCTTCCAGGCGAGAATTTGGTTTTGGTACCGGAGTTGATAGCCGGATTGGGGATCCAGCGCCACCCGCTCGTCATGCGGCACCCGGTCACCGGCCGCAAATCGCTGTTCATTGGGGGAACGGCGTTCGGCATTGAAGGTATGGACAAGACCGAGGGGCGCGAACTGATCCTCACCTTGCGCACGCATGTTACTCAGCCACCGTTCACAAACAGTTACAAGGTGCAGCCTGGGGATATCTTAATGTGGGACAATTATCAAACCATGCACAGCGCCACACCGATCGAATATTCGGACGAGGATGGGAAGCGCCGACTACTCTATCGAATCAGCACAAAAGGCATACCCGATCTTTGCCTCATGGAACTTGAGGCTTGACGTAGGAGAACGCGACGATTGCCCACGATAGGCTTGGAATAGCGGATGCGGGGATTGAGGTCTGGTAGGATGGCGCGTAGTTTGCTTTCCGCTCCCAGCGGCACGCCGGTCAGGTCCTCGCGCACGCCCGGCAGCGGGATCGCGTGGAATGGACGCTGGCGGTGCGACCGACTCATTCGCGACGACAGCTGGTCAGCATGAACCAAGGCCAGCTGAGCCCGGCGAGCATTGCGGCAATCAGTGGCGGGATGCGGCGATCCGTCGGATATTGTCGGGCAATCAACGTGCACATGACCGGGTCGTTGACACGAATATAGCTGCGTCCGCCGAACAGCAGCGCCACAATCCCGTAAAGACAAATCCCCCATATCACGACAAACCCTGTGCCCGACATTTGCAGGATGGTGCAATAGGCGGCGCGTAACGATCGAGCGCGAACGGGCGGTGGAGGTTGGCCGCTTTACGTTCGGTTGTGCGAGGACAGAGGGCCCGATGTCAGACGTGATGGTGCATGGTGCCATCCGCTTGGTACCTTTTTTTGTCGCCTCTCGTTGATCGGAGGACGTTGATCCGCTCTGGCAGTTGCGCCCAAGACGGTCTTTGCCAGCACATCGTTCAGCAACGACCGGCGCTGCTCAGCGCCCCTGCGTTCCAGGGCTTGTTGAGTTCGCCGCGGCGTTACGATATGAAGGCATCGCTTCATCACGCGTTCACGCCTTTCGGACGGAATCCGACCAGTGAACCGCATTTCATTCCACGTCAACGACCTGCTGCGCAGTCGCCGCATTGAGCAGGCGCGCATGCCCAGTATGCGGTCGGTATATGGTGCTGATATCGTTGGCCCCATCGAATACGTTGCGCCGTTTTCAGGTTTGGAGGGACGCGAGATGGATGGATTGCTGACGATTTTGCGCGAGGTTCGCGATCCTCGGGATGTGAATGCTCGGCACAATCTTGCAGTGATCCTGTTCATCGCGTTGTCGGCATCGTTGTGTGGTGCGAAGAATTGTGTGGAATATGCTGATTTTGGATCGTCGCACGAGACGTGCCTGGGAGCTTGGGAGAGATTGTGATCTGCCGCACGGTTCGCCATCGCACGACTGTTTCAGCCGCATCTTCCGCCTACTTGAGCCGAACGAGGTGGCCCGCGCGCTTTCGCGTTTTGCCAAGGCGATGCGGGCGGGGCTTGGTCTCGAGGCGCCGAAGGGTGTGATTGCGATCGCCTGCCCCGGCGAAGGCCTGGGGCAAGAGCCTTCGGCGCGGGTTTGAACGCGGGAATCGATTCATGCCGCCGTTGCTGGTGGGTGTATGGGATGCCGAGACACAGCTCTCGATCGCGGCGGAGCGTGCGCTGGGAGGCAGTGAGGTTGCGGCAGACGGCGCTGCTCAAGACGGTGACGCTGACGGGCTGCTTCTGGGCTATCAGGCCGGCGCGTGGCCGGATCCCCTTATCCGAAGCATGCTGCCTCGCGCAGGCTTTGCCGCCTGCCGATCCGGTTGATCTTACTGCTGTCGTCGCATTGGCGCGCAGAGCTGTCGGAATCGAGGCCGACGTTTCGCCCACGTCATTGCCTCAAAGGCACACCTTACGCACCTTTGTGGCGCTGTCCCGCATGAAGTGATGTCGCGGCTACCTCGGGCGACGGGCGTCGTCGCTCACCGAGTCACTGCTCCTGCGATTGCCCAAGTGAGCCTTTCCAGCGCTTTGCGGCGAAAGCTATCGTTCGCCCCAGTCGGACCTGGGCGCGGCGGTGGGGTACGACAATCGACCGACAAGGGCCGGAAGCTGGCGGCCGTTCGATGTCCTGCCTGTCTCCTACGTAGGTCATATCGACGTCTGACCAAGTCGCCGCGGAGGTGGAAGGAGGGGAGGATAAGCGGAGATTCCGCGACCGGGAGGCGGTAGATCGGGCGAGAGGGGCGAGCAAGATGCGTTTCGAACTTCCGTCGAGGATTCCAATGAAACGGTCTTTCAGCTATGGTTCCTCCGGAAGGATCACGAGCATGGAGCCCGTCGGGAGCGGTCACAAACGAGAGCCTGACGAAGCGTCGATCGCCGCGGCGCCGCAGCCCCGCGCGTCCGATTGGCTCTGGCGTCCGTGGTATGCGAAGCTGTGGTGGTCGGCGGTTCCTGTCTATTGGATCGGTGCTGCGGCGTCCGTGAAGATCGAGTGGCTTGCTGCATTTTACGGCACGGCGTTCGCAGGTTACTGCAACATGTTTTTCTTCCCGATGACGGCGCTGCTCGTGCTGGGTGTCGGATTTGCGCGTGCCTGGATTGATGCCCTTCCCTCGGGAGAGATGCCTCTGTCATTCGAAAGCGAGTTGCCGTGGTGGGAACGAGAATCTCGGGAACTCGGGCCGTCTGTCGATCCTAGGGATCCGGCGTCAGGAACGTTGTTCGTGGGCAACCCACTCAATCCGCTGAATACGGTTCACCATCAGCGCCATAATTAGCGCTTCTTGAAATCAGAATTGCCGTCGGACGGGCCACTGTCGAGATCATTCGAAAACCTTCCGGTTGACAGTATGGACGATTGCTCGATCGACGTCAGTGGCCCGGTTACATCTGTTGTGCCCCTGCCCGAGTCCGCCTCCCCAAGATAGCGATTACGGAGCCCAGCAGGTCCTATGATTTGTCGTCCCAGCTCGTTGGTGAAGGTTCGCTCCGGAGTTGATGATCGCGACGAAGCACGTTCTGCGGCGGAAATTGCCTCGCGTACGTCGTAGTTCGTAACGTCCAAGGTCGATTGAGCGGACTCGCTGCTGACCCCAAGGTCGCTACTTTTGAATCCGAGCTGTCCCGTGGTGTTACCCGATCTAGCTGAAGATTTTCGACGACCGCGATCGCCGCCGCCCGCATAGTCTGTCGTCGAGGTTGAGCCGCCAATCTCGGCACCCACGCTTGTGCCGGAAGTGATCTGATCCGTCGCGGAGCGTGAGATTGACCGCTGCCAGCCGGTCTGCGCCATGATCGCCTGGACATCGCGCTGCAGCGTGTCGGCGACCTGTGGCTTGAGCCGCCAATTGCCGTTGCGGTCCATCTCGAAGCCGCCGTGCAGCCAGTTGGCCATCTGCTGCTGGCCTTCCTCGCCGCCACCGAGGAAATGCTCGATCGTGTCGGGACCCGCCTGCTTGCCGGCCTCGAACCGCGTGCTGGTGTCGTTGCGCGCCGAGCGCTGGAAGCCGGTGTTGCTGGAGACCAGCAGGTCGTTTTCGGCGAAGCTGCAGCGGGCGTGGCCGCCCTGGGCGATGGCGCCATATTGGCTGTCATTGATCAGGCCGGCTTGGCGCAGCTGTCTGGCGACTTCGGGGGTGACGTTCATCGCGAGATCGCCATTCTGCGCCATCGCCAGGTCGCGTTTGGACATGCTGATGCCGTTGGCGCGCAGCAGGCCCTGCATGCGCGAGAGCTTCTCGTTTTCGACGATCTTCGTGGTGCGCGCGTTTCTTGCCCGATCCGCAATGCCTTCGGCGCCGCCCTCGGCCATGTCGACCTGGTTGCCGGAGGTGGATTCCAGCGTCCTGATGAAGCTGTCGAGCCTGGCTGCCTCGCGGGTGGAAACGCCGGCTGCATTTGCTCCTTCCGCAAACCCGAAATTGTCCGCCTGCCGGCGCTGCTCGCCGATGCGGGCGGCGGCGCGGGTGCCGCTGGTGCCGACCTCGCGCTGCGCGTCGAGCTTGCCCGAGCGTTCCGCAAAGTCATAGCCGGCGGCCTCGCGGGTCCAGCCATAGACGCTGGTGCCCTCGCGCGCAGCCTCGGCGGTCGCGCCGTCGGCGGTGCCGAGCTGGGTGGCGGCGCTATAGGTCTCCAGCGCTTTCATCACCTGTGCCTCGTTTCGGCCGGTGACGCGCGAGAGCTGGGAGATGGCTGAGCTGCGGGCTTCGCCGGCGAGGGCATTGATGAAGGCGATGCGGCGGCTGGTTTCGGCGAGGGGAAGGCCGAGCATTTGGGAGGCATCGCGCTGGCCCTGGTTGGCGCCGGTGCGATGAGCCTGTTCGGTTGCGACATTGCCGCGCTCGATGCCGGCGACGTCGTCGCCGGCGAAGTCGCGGCGGCCGGCCATCGCTCCGGCCTGGACCTGGGCGGCGGTCAGGTCGTTGGCGAGCATCTGCTCCTGGTCATAGCTGTTGGCGATCAGCTTGGCGAAAATCGGATCGCTCTGCGCCTCGCCGATCACGCCCGAGGCCTTGAGCGCGGCATCCTTCGCCGAATAGCCGCCGCGCTCGAAATGCCGGGTCGCACCCTGCATCATCATGCCATAGGCGCGGGTGTCGCCGAATGCGCGCCACTGGACGAGGTTCTGCGCGAACGAGGCGAACGCCTTCTCGCCGGTCTCGCCCTCGCCGAAATAGCTTGTCCCGAGCTTGCGCAGCGCGTCGCGCTCGGCGAACTGGTGGATCGCACCGGTCGCGGCGCTCGCCTGGACCGCGCGCGCCACGGCCGGATCGGCGAGATCGCGGCCACCCAGTGCCGGCGCCAGTGCGCCCAGCTGCCGTGCGCCCTCGATCCCGCCGAGCGCGAACGCGGTACTGCCATTGGCGCCGGGCCGTTCGCCGAGGAAGGTGCCGGCCTCGCCGAATGCGCGATCGGCGCCGAACGTGGTGCGATCGCCGAAGTCGCCGAACGTCGAGACGCTGGCGGCGCGCGCCCGCGTGCCGGCCGCCGACGCCTGCGCTTCGAGCGCGGCGGCGCGGCCCTCGCCGGTCGCGAGCGGTGCCGCCGCGCCGCCCGCCTGGCCGGTGATGCCCTGAGCGCCGCCGGTGAAGGCGGAGAAGACATTGCCCGAGAAGCGGAACACGGTGAACACGAAGGCGCCGGCGAGCGCGGCGGCCGCGCTCCGGAACGTCCCGAACACGGCCAGC
>Ga0268265_10000082_pt1 | contig 120835 bp, 88 predicted proteins | sample KBSSwiS52_FD_190355 | JGI IMG/M metagenome (GOLD analysis project Ga0268265, IMG submission 190355) | Switchgrass rhizosphere microbial communities from Kellogg Biological Station, Michigan, USA - KBS Switchgrass S5-2 (SPAdes) (version 2) | ecosystem: Host-associated > Plants > Roots >... | reverse complement strand
GACAAGATCCACGCGCGTTCGATCGGGCCGTACAGCCTCGTCACCCAGCAGCCGCTGGGCGGCAAGGCCCAGTTCGGCGGCCAGCGCTTCGGCGAGATGGAGGTGTGGGCGCTCCAGGCCTATGGCGCCGCCTACACGCTGCAGGAGATGCTGACGGTGAAGTCCGACGATGTGGTCGGCCGCACCAAGGTCTATGAGGCGATCGTCAAGGGTGACGACACGTTCGAGGCCGGCATCCCGGAGAGCTTCAACGTGCTGGTGAAGGAGATGCGCAGCCTCGGCCTCAACGTCGAGTTGAACAGCATCGTCGACGCCGCCGAGGACGACGAGCTCGCGACCGCCGCGGAGTAAGCAATCCTCCCTCTCCTCCGCGGGGGAGAGGGCCGGGGTGAGGGTCCGAGCGCAGCGAGGTTCTGACTCACCCTCACCCTCCCAGGCCTGACGGCCTGGGCCCCTCCCTCTCCCTCAAGGGGAGAGCGGTACAGGAAGGTAAAGCTATGAACGAACTGACCAATTTCGCCAACCCGGTCGCGAAGCCCGAGACTTTCGACCAGATCCAGATCGGCATCGCCAGCCCGGAGCGTATCCGCAGCTGGTCGTTCGGCGAGATCAAGAAGCCAGAGACGATCAACTATCGCACGTTCAAGCCCGAGCGTGACGGCCTGTTCTGCGCGCGCATCTTCGGTCCGATCAAGGATTACGAGTGCCTGTGCGGCAAGTACAAGCGCATGAAGTACAAGGGCATCGTCTGCGAGAAGTGCGGCGTCGAGGTCACCGTCTCGAAGGTTCGCCGCGAGCGGATGGGCCATATCGAGCTCGCCGCCCCGGTCGCGCATATCTGGTTCCTGAAGTCGCTGCCGTCGCGCATCGGCCTGCTGCTCGACATGCAGCTCAAGCAGCTCGAGCGCGTGCTGTATTTCGAGGCGTATATCGTCATCGAGCCGGGCCTGACCGCGCTCGAGAAATATCAGCTGCTGACCGAGGACGAACTGCTCGAGGCGCAGGATCAATATGGCGAGGACGCGTTCAGCGCCGGGATCGGCGCCGAAGCCGTGCGCCACATGCTCGAGAATCTCGACCTCGTCGGCGAGCGTGAGACGCTGCTCGAAGAGCTGGCGGTCACCAAGTCCGAGCTGAAGCCCAAGAAGATCATCAAGCGGCTGAAGGTCGTCGAGAGCTTCATCGATTCGGGCAACCGCCCCGAATGGATGATCCTCGAGGTCATTCCGGTCATCCCGCCCGAACTGCGCCCGCTGGTGCCGCTGGACGGCGGTCGCTTCGCGACGTCGGATCTCAACGATCTCTATCGCCGCGTGATCAACCGCAACAACCGCCTCAAGCGGCTGATGGAACTGCGTGCGCCGGACATCATCGTCCGCAACGAGAAGCGCATGCTGCAGGAGGCGGTCGACGCGCTGTTCGACAATGGCCGCCGCGGCCGCACGATCACCGGCGCCAACAAGCGTCCGCTGAAGTCGCTGTCCGACATGCTCAAGGGCAAGCAGGGCCGCTTCCGCCAGAACCTGCTCGGCAAGCGCGTCGACTATTCGGGCCGTTCGGTGATCGTGACCGGTCCGGAACTCAAGCTGCACCAGTGCGGCCTGCCCAAGAAGATGGCGCTCGAGCTGTTCAAGCCGTTCATCTACGCCCGCCTCGACGCCAAGGGTCTGTCGATGACCCTCAAGCAGGCGAAGAAGTGGGTCGAGAAGGAGCGCAAGGAAGTCTGGGACATCCTCGACGAGGTCATCCGCGAGCATCCGGTGCTGCTGAACCGCGCGCCGACGCTCCACCGCCTCGGCATCCAGGCGTTCGAGCCGGTGCTGATCGAGGGCAAGGCGATCCAGCTCCACCCGCTGGTCTGCTCGGCGTTCAACGCCGACTTCGACGGCGACCAGATGGCCGTGCACGTCCCGCTGAGCCTCGAGGCCCAGCTGGAAGCGCGTGTTCTGATGATGTCGACCAACAACATCCTGTCGCCCGCCAACGGCAAGCCGATCATCGTGCCGTCGCAGGACATGGTGCTCGGTCTCTATTATCTGTCGATGATGAAGGAGAACGAGCCGGGCGAGGGCATGCTGATGTCCGACATGGCCGAGGTGCACCAGGCGCTCAACGCCAAGGCGGTGACGCTGCACACCAAGATCATCAGCCGCGTTCCGCAGACCGACGAGGACGGCAAGCAGTATCTGAAGCGCTTCGAGACCACGCCGGGCCGCATGCTGCTCGGCGAGACGCTCCCGAAGAGCCACAAGGTGCCGTTCGAGACCGTCAACCGCCTGCTGACCAAGAAGGAGATCGGCGACGTCATCGACATCGTCTATCGCCACACCGGCCAGAAGGAGACCGTGCTGTTCGCCGACGCGATCATGTCGCTGGGCTTCCGCCACGCGTTCAAGGCCGGCATCAGCTTCGGCAAGGACGACATGATCATCCCGGCCGAGAAGATCGGGCTGGTCGAGGACACGCGGACGCTGGTCAAGGATTATGAGCAGCAATATCAGGACGGCCTGATCACCCAGCAGGAAAAATACAACAAGGTGATCGACGCCTGGAGCCGTTGCGGCGACCAGGTGGCGGCGGCGATGATGAAGGAGATCCAGGCGGTCAAGAAGCTGCCCGATGGCCGGGAAGCGCCGATCAACTCGATCTACATGATGGCTCACTCCGGTGCCCGCGGTTCGCAGGCGCAGATCAAGCAGCTCGCCGGCATGCGCGGCCTGATGGCCAAGCCGTCGGGCGAGATCATCGAGACGCCGATCATCTCGAACTTCAAGGAAGGCCTGACCGTCCTCGAATATTTCAACTCCACCCACGGTGCCCGCAAGGGTCTCGCGGACACGGCGTTGAAGACCGCCAACTCGGGTTACCTGACCCGTCGTCTGGTCGACGTGTCGCAGGATTGCACCGTGGTCGAGATCGACTGCGGTACCGATCGTGCGCTCGAGATGAAGGCGATCGTCCAGGGCGGCGCGACCATCGCGTCGCTGGGTGAGCGCATCCTGGGCCGCACCACCGCCGAGGACATCGTCGACACCAAGACCGGCGAGGTCATCGTTCCCGAGGGCACCTTGCTCGACGAGGCGATGATCGTGCAGATCGAGACGATCGGCACGCAGGCGGTGAAGATCCGCAGCCCGCTGATCTGCGAGACGCGGATGGGCGTCTGCGCCAAGTGCTACGGGCGCGATCTCGCCCGCGGTACGCCGGTCAACATCGGCGAGGCTGTCGGCGTCATCGCCGCGCAGTCGATTGGCGAGCCGGGCACGCAGCTGACGATGCGGACGTTCCACATCGGCGGCGCCGCGCAGCTCAACGAGCAGTCGAACCTCGAAGCGGTTTCGGACGGCACGATGGAATTGCGCGATCTGCCGACGATCATCGACAGCCGCGGCCGTCGTGTCGCGCTGGCCCGCAACGGCGAGCTGGCGATCATCGACGCCGACGGGCGCGAGCGGGCGGTGCATCGCATTCCCTATGGCGCGCACATCCTGTTCGAGAATGGCGCGAAGGTCACCAAAGGCACCAAGATGGCCGAGTGGGATCCGTTCACCATGCCGGTGATCACGGAGAAAGCCGGCGTCGTGAAGTTCCAGGACCTGATCGAGGGCGCGACGCTCACCGAGCAGACCGACGAGGCCACTGGCCTGGTCCAGCGCGTGGTGACCGAGAACCAGTCGCGCAACCGCAAGGAGGATTTGCGGCCGCGCATGACCCTGCTCGACGAGAGCTCGGGCGAGGCCGCGCGCTACATGCTGGCGCCGGGTGCGACGCTGTCGGTCGAGGAAGGCCAGATGGTCCAGGCCGGCGAGGTGCTCGCCCGCGTCTCGCGCGAGGCCGCCAAGACCCGCGACATCACGGGCGGTCTGCCGCGCGTGGCGGAGCTGTTCGAGGCGCGCAAGCCGAAGGAGAATGCGATCATCGCGAAGGTCAGTGGCCGTGTCGTGTTCGGCAAGGACTATAAGGCCAAGCGCAAGATCGGCATCCAGCCCGAGGATGGCGGCGAGGTCGTCGAATATCTGATCCCCAAGTCGAAGGTGATCGACGTCCAGGAAGGCGATTTCGTCAAGCGCGGCGACAATCTGATCGGCGGCAGTCCGGATCCGCACGATATTCTCGAGGTGCTCGGCATCGAGCCGCTCGCGGAATATCTCGTCTCGGAAATCCAGGAGGTCTATCGTCTGCAGGGCGTGAAGATCAACGACAAGCACATCGAGACGATCGTGCGGCAAATGCTGCAGAAGGTCGAGATCACGGCGGTGGGCGACACCACCTTGCTGCCGGGCGAGCAGGTCGACTGGGAAGAGATGACCGAGATCAACGAGAAGGTCATCGCCAATGGCGGTCAGCCGGCCGAGGGCAAGCCGATCCTGCTCGGGATCACCAAGGCCTCGCTGCAGACCCGGTCGTTCATCTCGGCGGCGTCGTTCCAGGAGACCACCCGCGTCCTCACCGAGGCCGCGGTCCAGGGCAAGCAGGACACGCTGATCGGCCTCAAGGAGAATGTCATCGTCGGCCGGCTGATCCCGGCGGGCACCGGCGCCGGCATGAACCGCCTGCGCGTGGCGGCCTCCAGCAAGGATGCCGCGCTGCGCTCGCAGCAGAAGGCGTGGCAGGCAAGCCTGATCGCGCCGAAGTCGGCGGCCGAGGAGCATGAGGCCGAGCAACGCCGTCCGGTCGAGGACGACACCGGCAGCGACGCACTCGCCGCGGTCGTCGCCGACACCAATGGCGAGGACGGCTCGGAGTTCTGATCTCCGGATGACGTTCGAGCGAAGAGCCCGCCGGAGCGATCTGGCGGGCTTTTCTTATAAGCGGTCGGGGACTGTAGCCAGAGGCGGAAATACCGTAGCGCGTTCGCCGATACGCAGCCACGCCCGGGGAGACATCGCGATGACCTTGCTTCGAGTCTTCTGTGCGCTTCTGCTCGCGGTGGTACCGGCCGCGACGCAGGCCCAGACCGCCACGCCGGCCGCCGCCGCCATCCCGCCGGCGATCGCCGCGACGATCCCAGAGATCGACCGGATCTTCGCCGAATTCCAGCTCGACAGCCATGCGCCCGGCCTGGTCTATGGCATCGTCGCCGATGGCCGCCTCGTCCATGTGAAGGCGTTCGGAATCCAGGACATCGTCGCCAAACGGCCGGTCACCGCCGACAGCCTGTTCCGCATCGCCTCGATGTCGAAGGCGTTCACCGCGCTCGCGATCCTCAAGCTGCGTGATTCCGGCAAGCTCGCGCTCGACGATCTCGCCGAGACGCATGTGCCCGAGATGCGCGGCTGGCGCCATCCGACCAGCGATTCCCCGCGCATCCGCATCCGCGACCTGCTGTCCCACGCAGCCGGGTTCGTCACCGACGACCCGTGGGGCGACCGCCAGCAGCCGATGGCCGAGGCGGACTTCACCCGCATTCTCAAGGCGGGCGTGCCGATGAGCCGTGCGCCCGGCATGGCGTTCGAATATTCGAATTTCGGCTATGCGCTGCTGGGCCGGATCGTCACCAACGTCTCCGGCGAGCCGTTCGACCTTTATATCGCGCGCAATTTTCTGACGCCGCTCGGGATGGCGTCGAGCGGTTACGAGGTTCGCGACGCCCCGATCGAGCGGCGCGCGATCGGCTATCGCTGGGAGGATAATGTCTGGAAGGAAGAGCCGACGATGCCGCACGGCGTATTCGGCGCGATGGGCGGGCTCCAGACCAGCGCCAACGACTATGCCCGTTACGTCGCCTGGCTGCTGCAGGCCTGGCCGGCGCGCGACGGTGCCGAGAGCGGACCGCTGCGGCGCTCTTCGGTCCGCGAACTGGGGCAGGGGCTGAACTTCGTCCGCAGCGTCCGCCGGTTCGGCAAGAGCGGCGCCACCGCCTGCATGCAGGCGATCGCCTATGGCAAGGGCATGATCGCCGGGCAGGATTGCGATCTCGGCGCCACGCTCAGCCATGGCGGCGGCTATCCCGGTTTTGGTTCGCATGTGATGCTGATGCCCGACTCCGGCATCGGCATCTTCGTCTTCTCCAACCGCACCTATAATGGCGGATCGAGCGCGGCCTGGGACGCCGCGGTGGCACTGCAGAAAGCCGGCGCGCTGGCGCGCCCGCCGCTCGCGACCAGCGCGATGCTGGCGTCGGCCTATGCGAAGGCCGGCGCGATCTATGCGGCCGGCGACGTGGCGGCCGCGGGCGACGGCCTCGCCGTGAATTTCCTGATGGACCGTTCGGCGGCAATTTGGGCCAGCGATCTCGCCGGGCTCAAGGCGTCGGTCGGTTCGTGTGCGACCGATGCGCCGATCGTGCCGACGACGGCGATGGCGGGTGGCTTCACCTGGACCTGCGACCATGGCCGCGTGCGCGGTACGATCCTCTTGGCGCCGACGCCGACGGTCCAGATTCAAGCGCTGAGTTTGACGGCCGCCACGCCTTGAGGACCTTATGATTGACGCCGAAGCCAGCGCACTGTATATACTTTATGTATGTACGGAGGTGGGCATGAGCGAGGACTATTCGGCAAAGGTGTTCAAGTCGGGCAATTCGCTCGCTTTGCGGCTGCCCAAGGCGCTGGGTCTCAAGGAAGGGACTGAGATGCGGTTGCGCGAGGCGCACGGCAAATATAGCTTCGAGCCTGTTGATGCGCCCAAGCGCAAGATCGATGTCAGCAAGTTCCTCGGCAAATGCCCGTGGCTGGAGCCGATCGCGCCTGAGGATCGCATCTTCGAGGAGCGCGAACTCGATTGGAACGGCGAGAGGCTGAAGCGGAGTGTCTGATTTCCGCTTCATGCTCGACAGCAATATCTGCATCTATCTGCTGAAGTTTCACAGCAAGGCGCTGTCGGATCGCGTCGCCGAGCAGGACGAAGGATCGCTGTGCATATCCTCTATCGTCTTGGCTGAACTCGCCATCAGTTACGGCCGAGGCGTGTTCGATACGCCCGAATTGCGCCAGTTCGTCGATCAGATCCCGGTCGTCGCGTTCGACGACCGGGCGGCGATGCTCTACGGTACCCTGCCGTTCAGGCGGGCGCGCTTCGATCGCCTGATCGCCGCGCATGCACTCGCGCTGGATGTCGGGATCGTGACCAACAATGAGGCCGATTTCGTGGACGTTCCGGGTCTCAAGGTCGAGAACTGGACGATCTGATGTTCTACGACTTGGTTCATTACGACGAGATGGCACGGCGATGACCTTCGCCACCACCATCCTCACCCTCTACCCAGAGATGTTCCCCGGCCCGCTCGGCGTCTCGCTCGCCGGGCGTGCGCTGAAGGACGGCGCCTGGTCGCTCGACGCCGTCCAGATCCGCGACTTCGCGACCGACAGGCATCGCTCGGTCGATGACACGCCGGCCGGCGGCGGCGCGGGCATGGTGCTGCGTGCCGACGTGCTGGCGGCGGCGATCGACAGCGTCGCCGACGGCCGGCCGGTCCTCGCCATGTCGCCGCGTGGCCGGCCGCTGACCCAGGCGCGCGTCCGCGAGATCGCCGCGGGGCCGGGCGTCACCTTGCTGTGCGGCCGGTTCGAGGGGTTCGACGAGCGCATCTTCGAAGGTCGCGACGTCGAGCCGGTTTCGATCGGCGATTATGTCCTTTCGGGCGGGGAGATCGGGGCGTTCGTGCTGCTCGACGCTTGCATTCGGCTGCTTCCCGGCGTAATGGGCGCGCCTTCCAGCGGGGATGACGAGAGCTTCGAAAGCGGCCTCCTCGAATATCCGCATTATACCCGACCTGCGATATGGGAAGGGCGCACGATCCCCGAAGTGCTGCGATCGGGGGATCATGCGAGGATCGCCGCCTGGCGCAAGTCGATGGCGGAGACCGATACACGGCTAAGGCGGCCGGACCTTTGGGAGCGCCATGAGGGCGCTCGGGTCAAGTCGCCCTCTGGCGCGCAGCGACAGAAGAAGGACCGGTGAGATGAATCTCATCCAGACGCTCGAAGCCGAGCAGATTGCCAAGTTCCACGAAACCAAGTCGATTCCGGAATTCCGCCCCGGAGACACGCTGAAGGTCGGCGTGAAGGTGGTCGAGGGTGAGCGCACCCGCGTCCAGAATTACGAGGGCGTCTGCATCGCCCGCGCCAATCGCGGCATGGGCTCCAGCTTCACCGTCCGCAAGATCAGCTTCGGCGAGGGCGTCGAGCGCGTCTTCCCGCTTTATTCGCCCAACATCGAATCGATCGAGGTCGTGCGCCGCGGCGTCGTCCGTCGCGCCAAGCTCTATTATCTGCGTGGCCGCACCGGCAAGTCGGCCCGCATCGCCGAGCGCCGCGACAATCGTCCGAACGAGGGCAAGGCGGCCGAATAAGACTGGCCGTCCGCGATAATCGCACGGGGCGTGGAAGCGAAGGCTTCCGCGCCCCGTCTGCGTTTGCGGGACCTGCGAACGCGTGACGTTCGTCGAATAATCGACCGTGAAACTTTACGCCGCCGCCGGCCGCTTTAAGGCGGAGACAGGCCCGCGCACGATCGGGCGCAGTCCGGGGACGATGGCGAGGTGATGTTCGATGCTGGCGAAATTTCTGCTGGGCTCCGCCGCCCTGATACTGGGTGTATCGCCGGCCATGGCTGAGGCTCCAGCCGCACCGGCGGCCAGGTCGCTGACGCTCGAACGCGTGTTCGGCACGCCCGCGCTCGGCGGCACACCGGTGCGCGGCCAGCGACTCTCGCCCGACGGCAAATTGCTGACCTCGCTGCGCGCGCGCAAGGACGAGAAGGAGCGCTTCGACCTCTGGGCGATGGATGTCGCAACCGGCGAAGAGCGGATGCTGGTCGACAGCCGCAAGGTCGGCAGCGGCGCCGCTTTGTCCGAGGCCGAGAAGATGCAGCGCGAGCGTCGCCGGATCGGTGGCTCGACCGGCATCGTCGGCTATCAATGGGCGCCCGACGGCAGGTCGATCCTCGTGCCGCTGGAGGGCGATCTCTACATCGCCACGCGCGCCGGCGAAGTCCGCCGCCTGACCGTGACCGCAGCCGGCGAACTCAACCCCGCCGTCAGCCCGTCGGGCGGCTACGTCTCGTTCGTCCGCGACCGCAACCTGTTCACGCTCGATCTCGCCAGCGGCACCGAGCGCCAGGTCACGCAGGGCGGCGGGGGAACGATCAGCTTCGGCGAGGCCGAGTTCGTCGCGCAGGAGGAAATGGCGCGCTACACCGGCTATTGGTGGTCGCCCGGCGACCGCATGATCGCGGTCGAGAAGTTCGATGAGGCGCCGGTCGGCATCGTCAGCCGCGCCGCGATCGGTGCCGACGGCACGACGGTCTACGACCAGCGCTATCCGCGCGCGGGCACGCCCAACGCGCTGGTCGAACTTTATGTCATCAAGCCCGACGGTACGGGGCAGATCAAGGTCGATCTCGGCAAGGAGACCGACATCTATCTCGCCCGCGTCGACTGGACCGCCGATGGAGCGGCGCTGCTGGTCCAGCGTGAGAGCCGTGATCAGAAACGGCTCGACATGCTCAGGGTCGATCCGGCGACGGGCCAGTCGAATATCCTGTTCTCGGAGACGTCGGGCGAGCGCAGCTGGATCAACCTGCACGACAATCTGAAGCCGCTGAAGGACGGCAGCCTGATCTGGTGGTCCGAGCGCGACGGCCATGGCCATCTCTATCGCTGGACGGCCGGCACATGGACTCAGCTGACCAAGGGCGACTGGGACGTGCGCGACCTCGTCGCGGTCGACGAAGTGAAGGGCAGAGTGATCTTCACCGCCAACAAGGACACGCCCGTCGAGCAGCAGGTCTATGCGGTCGATCTCGCGAACCCGGGCGCGCCCCGGCAACTGACCGGCGGCGGCTATTGGAACACCGCCGAGATGGACCGCTCGGGCACGCGGATGCTGGTCAGCCGCTCGAGCCCCGACCAGCCGCCGCAATCCTATCTGGCCGATGCGGAAGGGCGGCGGCTGCGCTGGGTCGATCGGAACGAGGTCGCCGGCGACCATCCCTATGCCCCGTTCCTCGCCAGCCATGTCAGCCCCGAGTTCGGCACGTTCAAGGCGGCGGACGGGAGCGTGCTGCACTACAAGCTGCTGAAGCCGAAGAGTGCGCCGGGCGAAAGACACCCGGTGCTGGTGCAGGTCTACAACGGCCCGGGCGCCGGCCGGCAGGTCATGCGCAACTGGGGCAATCCGCTGCATCAATATCTGGTCGACAAGGGCTGGGTGGTCTTCTCGGTCGACGGGCGGGGATCGCCCGATCGCGGCAAGGCGTTCGAGGACCAGATCTATCATGCGATGGGCACGGTCGAGGTGGTGGATCAGCTTGCCGGCGTCACCTGGCTCAAGACGCAGGATTTCGTCGATCCGAACAAGATCGCCGTGTTCGGCTGGTCCTATGGCGGCTACATGACGCTCAGACTGCTGGAGGCTGCGCCGGGCATATTCGCCGCCGGCGTGTCGGGCGCGCCCGTGACCCGCTGGGAGCTTTACGACACCCATTATACCGAACGCTATCTGGGCGACCCCAACAAGGATCCGAAATCCTATATGTCATCGGATGCGCTGACCGATGCCGAGAAGATCGCCGACCCGCTGCTGCTGATCCACGGCATGGCCGACGACAATGTCGTCTTCGAACATTCGACCGCGCTGATGGCGAAGCTGCAGAAGGCCGGCCACCCGTTCGAGACGATGGTCTATCCCGGCCAGACCCACAGCGTCGGCGGACCCGGCATCAGCGTCCATCTCTGGAAGACGATCGAGGCCTTCCTCGATCGCGCGGTGGCGCATCCCGAATAGGATTATTGCGCCGCCTGCAGCGAACTCCGATCGACCACCTTCGTGTACAGGTGCCACGTCGCATAGCCGAGCACCGGCAGCACGACCGACAGGCCCAGGAACACCGGCAGCGAGCCGAGGACGAGCAGCACGGCGATGGTGAGGCCCCAGCGCGTCATCACCGCGGGGTTTTCGCGCACCGCGTGGATCGACGTGCGGATCGCGGCGCCCGCACCGACATCATGGTCGATCAGCAGCGGCAGCGACACCGCGCTGACCGCGAAGGCGGCGACCGCGAAGACGAGGCCGACGAGGTTGCCGACGATCATCATCGTCCAGCCCCGCGACGTCATGAACAGCTCGGTCAGGAACGCGCTGACCGATGCGGGCTCGGTGGTGCCCATGAACGCCGCATAGATCAGGCCGGCACTCAGCAGCCAGGCGCCGAAGAGAAGGATCAGGATCACCGCGACGACGACGATCGAATCGAGCGCAGGACTCTTGCGGACGTCGAGGAAATGCCACCAGCTCGATTCGAGGCCCGCCTCGCGCCGGCGCGCGAGTTCATAGAAGCCGGTCGCCGCGAGCGGCCCCAGCAGCGAGATGCCGGCGGTGATCGGGAACAGCAGGGGCAGGATGTGGTTGCCGAGCGACAGCCATGCGGCGGCAAGTCCCACGAACGGATAGAGCAGGCCGAGGAAGATCAGGTCGCCGCGCTTCGACTTGAAGTCTTCATAGCCTTCGGCGAGCGCGGCGCTGACGTCCGCTGCATCGATCCTGCGAACCGGCAACGCATCGAAAGCGGCCTGCTCGTCATGTGCTGTTATCGCGACCATATCACTCTCCTGCTCGACTGTTCCTTCGCTGTTCGTCGGCCGGCTGATCGTCGGCTGGCTGTTCGTCGCTCGGCGCCATGGCGCTCCGCGCGCGGCTGCGGCGGACTCGATCCATCCACCGGAGCCGCACTTATAACACAAATCTTGGCCGCCGCATGATTTTCTATCGCGCGGGCGGGTTGGATAATTCCATTCATGGCGCTATGGCGCGCGCCTGTTCCTGATCCTGGAGACTATGCAATGGGCTACCGTGTGGTGGTCGCCGGCGCGACCGGCAATGTCGGACGCGAGATGCTCAACATTCTCGCCGAGCGCGAATTCCCGATCGACGAGATCGCGCTGGTGGCGTCGTCACGCTCGACCGGAATCGAGGTCGAATATGGCGAGACCGGCCGCATGTACAAGGTCAGGAATATCGAGCATTTCGACTGGACCGGCTGGGACATGGCGCTGTTTGCGATCGGATCCGACGCCACCGCGATCTATGCGCCCAAAGCGGCCGCGGCCGGCTGCACGGTGATCGACAACAGCTCGCTCTACCGGATGGAACCGGACGTTCCGCTGATCGTGCCCGAGGTCAATCCGCACGCGATCGATCTCTATCGCCGGCGCAACATCATCGCCAACCCGAACTGCTCGACCGCACAGCTCGTCGTCGCGCTGAAGCCACTGCATGATTTCGCGACGATCAAGCGCGTCGTCGTCGCGACCTACCAGTCGGTGTCGGGCGCGGGCAAGGCGGGCATGGACGAGCTGTTCGAGCAGAGCCGCAACATCTTCGTCGGCGATCCGGCCACGCCCAACAAGTTCACCAAGCAGATCGCGTTCAACGTGATTCCGCACATCGACAAGTTCCTCGACGACGGTTCGACCAAGGAAGAGTGGAAGATGGTGGTCGAGACCAAGAAGATCCTCGATCCCAAGATCAAGCTGGTCGCCACCTGCGTGCGGGTGCCGGTGTTCGTCGGCCATTCGGAAGCGGTCAACATCGAGTTCGAGAACGAGATCAGCGCCAAGGAGGCGCAGAACATCCTGCGCGAGGCGCCCGGCATCATGCTCGTCGACAAGCGCGAGGACGGCGGATACGTCACCCCGATCGAATGCGTCGGCGAGTTCGCGACCTATATCAGCCGTGTCCGCGAGGATTCGACGGTCGACAACGGCATCAGCCTGTGGTGCGTCAGCGACAATCTCCGCAAGGGCGCAGCGCTCAACGCCGTTCAGATTGCCGAACTGCTCGGCCGCCGGCACCTGAAGAAGGCGGCCTGACCGGCTATTCGAGGTGGATCCTTTCCAGCTTCTTATGGCCGCGCCGAAACAGCGCGACAAGGGGAAGCGTGGCGAGGCAGATGATCGCCACCATGTAGTAATCGTCGATATAGGCGATCATCACCGCCTGGCGGCTCAGCTCGGCATCGATCAGTGCGAAAGCCCCCTCGCTCATCGCGGCGAGGCTGCCCACCAATGACTGATCGACCGGTGGCAGCGTAGCTTGCGTGACGTGGCTGGCGAGGTCGCTGTGCGACGTCTGCACGTTGCGCGCGATGAAAGTCGTCACCAGCGAGATGCCCGCCGACGAGCCGACGCTGCGCATCAGGTTGAACAGGCTCGCGCCATCGGTCCGCGCCTCGGGACCGAGCGTGCTGAATGCGAGTGCGTTGAGCGGCATGAACACGAATCCAACGGCCAGGCCCTGCAACACGCCGATGGCGATGATATGGCGTGAGTCGACCGCGAGCGACCACTGCGCCATCTGCCAGAGCGAGAAGGCGTAGAGCGCCAGGCCGAACATGATCAGATAGCGTCCATCGACCTTCGTCATGAGCCGGCCGGCCAGCCACATCGTCACCAGCATACCGATGCCGCGCGGTGCAGTGACCAGCCCCGTGTCGATGACCGGATAGCCGAACAGTTGCTGCAGCATCTGCGGCACCAGCGCGAGCGGTGCCATCGCGTAGATGCCGACGAAGAACATGATGACCACGCCGACCATCAGATTGCGGTTGGCGAACAGCCGGCGGTCGAACAGCGGATGGCGGCCGGTCACCATGTGGATCGCAAACACCCAGAACGCCGCCAGCGTCAGGCCCAGATAGGCGATGATCTCCCAACTCCGGAACCAGTCCTGTTGCTGGCCGCGGTCGAGCATCAGCTGGAAGGCGCCGAACCCGATCGCGAGCATCGAGAAGCCGAGCATGTCGAACGATCGCGGCGCGCGCGGACGCGCGGGCAGCAGGAACCAGAGGATCGTGAAGGTGAAGATGCCGATCGGCAGGTTGACGTAGAACACCCAGCGCCAGTTGTAATATTCGGTCAGCCAGCCGCCGAGCAGCGGCCCGAGGATCGGCCCTACCATCACCCCCATGCCCCAGATCGACATCGCCTTGGCCTGTCGCGAGGGCTCGTTGATGTCGAGCATCGCGGTCTGCGACAGCGGATTGATGAACGCGGCGGCGATGCCCTGGAGCATGCGGAACGCCACCATCTCCTCAATACTCGTCGCGATGCCGCACAGCATCGATGCGACGATGAAACCGGCGATCGCCGCGAGGAACAGGTTGCGCGATCCGACCCGGTTCGAGAGCCAGCCGGTGATCGGGATCGCAACCGCCGACGCGATGATATAGCTGGTCAGGACCCAGCTGATCGTGTCCAAGGTCGCGCCGAGGCTGGCCTGCATGTGCGGCAGCGCGACATTGGCGATGGTCGTGTCGAGAATCTGCATCACCATCGCGGCCATGATGCCGATGGTCAGCAACCAGCGCCGCTTGACTGGCAACGCGGCCCGATCCGCGACCGGCTGCCTGCGGGGCGATGGTTCCGCGCGGGCCTTTCCGACACCAGAATTTCCGTTCGCCGCAGCCGTCATTTTCCGGGCTTGGTGTCGACCGTCACGTCGGCGCTGAGACCCGCGATCAACGGACGCGGCGGCTTGCCCTCGATCGCGATGCGCACCGGCACGCGCTGGGTGACCTTCACCCAATTGCCGGTGGCGTTCTGCGCCGGCAGCACCGAGAATCTGGAACCAGTGCCGGCGCCGATGCTGGCGACGCGGCCACGGATCTTCAGTTCGGGATAGGCGTCGAGCGCGATCGTCGCCGGCTGGCCCACCGCCATATGGTCGAGGTCGGTCTCCTTGTAGTTCGCCTCCACCCAGGCGCCCTCGCCATAAACAAGGCTGAGCACCGGCAGCCCCAGCGGCATCAGATTGCCGACCTGCAACCGGCTGGTCTGGCTGATGATGCCGTCATGCGGCGCGCGCACTTCGGTGCGGGCGAGATCGAGCGCAGCCTTGTCGCGCTGTGCCATCGCTGCCTGGATCATCGCGGCCTGGCTCGATGCCGCCGTACCGCTGCCCAGTTGCGCGCGCGCGCGCGCGGCGTCGGCCTGCGCATTGGCGATCCGCGCGCGCGCTGCGCTCACCTCGTGCTGGGCGGCCTGGAAACCCGCGCGGGTGGTGAAACCGCGCTTCATCAGCTCCGCCTGGCGATCGAAATTCTGTTCGGCGAGCAGCAGGTCCGCCTGCGCCGACTCGATGTCGGCGCCGGCACCGCTGATGTCGGTGCTCATCGTGGCGACCTGAACGCGGGCGCTGGCAACCGCCGCCTCGGCCTGCTGCAGCGCGATCCGATAGGGTTCGGGATCGATCCGGAACAGCACGTCGCCCGCCTTCACGTGCTGGTTCTCGCCGACCATGACCGCGACGATGCGTCCGGTGACGTCGGGACTGACCGAGATCACGTCCTGCTGGAGATAGGCATTGTCGGTCGTGACATAGCGCCCGCTGGTCAGCCAGAACCAGCCGCCCACCGCCGCGATCAGCAGCGGCACGGAGATCATCAGCACGATCCGCGGCCAGCGGCGGCCGGACTTCTTGACCTCGATCGCATCGCTGGCAGTGATCCTGTTCGGCACGCCGGAATCAGCCATTCGCGTGCGCCCGTCCGTCGCCGTCGCCGAGCCGCAGCAGATTGGAGCGAATCAGATCGAGCGAGCCGCCGAGCTCCGTGCGCGCGGCCTCGCCGAGACCGAGCATGACCTCTTCGAACATCGTCTGCGCCACGTCGCGCAGCTCGTCGATCATCGGTCGCGACGCCTCGGTCAGATGCAACTGCCATGCGCGCCGGTCCGACGGATCTGGCCGGCGTTCGACCAGTTTGGCCTCCTGCAGGCGATCGACCATCCGGCACAAGGTGATCGGCTCGACCTCGAGCAGATCGGCCAGGGCGACCTGATTGATGCCTTCGCAGCGCGAGAGGACAGTGAGGACGCGCCACTGCGGACGCGTGACTCCGATACTGCGCGCACGCTCGTCGAACCGGCGGCGCAGGAGCCGCGCCACATCCGACACCAGGAAACCGATATTGTCGCTCATGCCATGAATATAATGTACAGTGCTTATCATGTGCAAGCCCCGAACTTCCGTTTGCGTAGATTTTGTTGCGGCGCAAAAAAGCGTGACGACGAAAGGGACATGATGCGGACCTGGATCGATAGCTGGACGAACCTGCCGCGCGGCCAGCAGGTCGCGATCGGCCTGCTGGCTGCGTTGCTGCTGATTGTCCAGATCGATCAGCCTTTCCCCGAGGTCGCCTGGCTCCATCACGTGCCGACCGCGGCCTTGACCCTCACCGCGCCGCTTATCCTGCGCCGCTGGCCGCTCCGCGCCGGCGAATTGCTGTGCATCATGCTGTTCCTGGCGTTGCACAGCTTCGGTGCGCGCTGGACCTACACCAACATGCCATACGACACCTGGACGCAGGCGGTGTTCGGCCGGTCGCTTGGCGACGTCATGGGCTGGCACCGCAATCATTACGACCGACTGGTCCATCTGATGTTCGGCGTGCTCGCGGTGCCGCCGTTCGTCGGCATCGCGCAGCGCCGCTTCGGCGCGTCGCACAGCACGGGCATCGCGCTGGCGATCGGCTTCGTGCTGGCCGCGGGCGCCTGCTACGAACTGTTCGAATGGGGACTGACCATGATCGTCGCGCCGGAGATGGCGGACGATTATAATGGCCAGCAGGGCGACAATTGGGACGCGCAAAAGGATATGGCGCTCGCCTTCGCAGGCGCGCTCGCCTTGGCTGCGGTGCTGAAGCTGAACGCCTGGCGTCGGCCGCAGCGATGACGGCCGGGCCAATCGACAGGCGCCGTCGGCCGCGCTACCGGCCGCATAGTTTCGCTCACAGGATGATGGAGCCGGGCCGTTGGCAAGCATATCGACCGGGATCAGCACGGATCGCTTCACGGCACCCGACGGTGTCGAACTCGCCTGGCACGAGCTTGGGGGCGGGGATCGGGGAGCGCGGCCCGTGGTGCTGCTGCACGGCTATTTTTCCGACGCGAACACCAACTGGATCAAATATGGCCATGCCGCGGCGATCGCGGCGCGCGGCTTCCGCGTGATCATGCCTGATCTGCGCGCGCACGGCGCCAGCGGCAAGCCGCACGAGGCCGCCGCCTTTCCGCCCGACATCCTCGCCGACGACGGGCTGGCGCTGGTCGCGCATCTCGGGCTCACCGACTATGATCTCGGCGGCTATTCGCTCGGCGGCCGCACGACGGCGCGGATGCTGGCGCGCGGGGCGACGCCGCGCCGCGCGATCATCGGCGGCATGGGTCTGCAGGGGCTGGTCTCGACCGGCGACCGTACCGACCACTTCCGCAGCGTGCTGACCGATCTCGACTCGCACAAGCGCGGCTCGCCGGAATTTCTGGCGGCGGCCTTCCTCAAGACCACCGGCGGCGATCCCGTCGCCTTGCTCGGACTGCTCGACAGCTTCGTCGATACGCCGGCGGAAACGCTGGCGAACTTCGAACTGCCGGTGCTGGTGGTGTGCGGCATCGATGATGACGACAATGGATCGGCGTCGGCACTGGCGGAACTGTTGCCGCAGGGCGAACTCGCGATCGTGCCGGGCAACCATATGAGCGCGGTGGTGAAACGCGAACTCGGCGCGGCGATGGCGGACTTCCTGACCGCTTGACCTCGCAGGGGGCGGGGCCCAGTCTCGCCGCATATGTAGCCTGTTGAGGACCCGATCCCATGACATCCATGACCTCGTTGCTGTCGTTGGCGGCGGCGCTCGCCGTCGCGACTCCGGCGGCTGCCCAGACTGCGGCTGCCCAGACCGCCGCCGATGCGGATAAATTCGTCGCCGCGGCCGAAAAGGAGCAACTCGCGTTCAGCACGTCGAAGCAGCAGGTCGACTGGATCAACGAAACCCATCTGACCCACGACACCAATGCGATCGCGGCCTTGTTCGCGACGCGCGAGAGCGAGATGCGCGTCCGCCAGGCCAAGGATGCGGCGAAGTTTGCCAAGGTGGCGGGGCTTTCGGCCGATACTCAGCGCAAGATCGATACGCTGCGCGGCAACATCACTTTGCCGGCACCGACCACCGCCGGCGCCGCCGCCGAACTCGCGACGATCGCGACCAGATTGAAGGCCGAATATGGTGCGGGCAAGGGCACGCTCGACGGCAAGCCGATCAACGGCAGCGACATCGAGGCGGCGATGGGGTCCGAGCGCGATCCGGCGAAGCTCCAGGAGATGTGGGTCAGCTGGCACGACAATGTCGGCGCGCCGATGCGTGACGATTATGTCCGCCTGACCGACATCGCCAATCGCGGCGCGAAGGAACTCGGTTTCAAGGATGCCGGCGCGATGTGGCGGTCGCGCTACGACATGCCCGCCGACGACTTCGCCAAGCTGACCGACAGGCTCTGGACCGAGGTCAAGCCGCTCTACGACGACCTCCATTGCTTCACCCGGACGAAGCTCAACGAGAAATATGGCGATGCCGTCCAGCCCGCGACCGGACCGATCCGCGCCGATCTGCTCGGCAATATGTGGGCGCAGGAATGGGGCAATATCTATGACGTCGTCGCGCCCAAGGGGGCGGGCGATATCGGCTATGACACCAGCGCGCTGCTCGCGCAGAAGGGCTATGATCCGATCAGGATGGTCAAGACCGGCGAGGGCTTCTTCTCGTCGCTCGGCTTCGCGCCCTTGCCCGACACCTTCTGGACGCGCTCGCAATTCGTCAAGCCGGCCGACCGCGAGGTCGTGTGTCACGCATCGGCATGGGATGTCGACAATGTCGAGGATCTGCGCGTCAAGATGTGTATCAAGGTCAATGGCGACGATTTCGTGACGGTCCATCACGAACTCGGCCATAATTATTATCAGCGCGCCTATAACAAGCTCGACTATCTGTTCCGCGACGGCGCCAATGACGGCTTCCACGAGGCGATCGGCGATACGATCGCGCTCTCGATCACGCCCGAATATCTGGTGCAGGTCGGCCTGCTCGATCCCGCGCAAGTGCCGTCGCCCGACAAGGATATCGGGCTGCTGCTGCGCCAGGCGATGGACAAGGTCGCTTTCCTGCCGTTCGGCCTGCTGATCGACAAATGGCGCTGGGGCGTGTTCAGCGGCCAGATCAAGGATAGCGGCTATAACCGCGCGTGGGACGCGCTGCGCCTGCAATATCAGGGAATCGTCCCGCCGGTCGCGCGCGACGAGACCAAGTTCGATCCCGGCGCGAAATTCCATATCCCGGCGACGGTGCCCTATACGCGCTACTTCCTCGCACGGATTCTCCAGTTCCAGTTCTACAAGGCGGCATGCGACCAGGCCGGATGGACCGGACCGTTGCATCGCTGCTCCTTCTTCGGCAACAAGGCGGTCGGTGCGAAATTCGACGCGATGCTCGCCATGGGAGCGTCGAAGCCGTGGCCCGACGCGCTGGAGGCCTTCACCGGCGAGCGCGAAATCTCCGGCAAGGCGATGATCGCCTATTTCGAGCCGTTGCGGGCGTGGTTGAAGGCGCAGAATCAGGGCAAGACCTGCGGCTGGTAAAAGGCTGACATTCCGCCGCGAAAGGTCTATGCAAGTCGCGGGGGCCGTGCGGAGCCGCTCCGCCCGCCGGGGGACAGTGATGGAGCGTATTTCTGCGCAGGATACATTGCTGCCCGGACGGGCGGCGGGGTTCCGCCGATGAACCTGGAACTGATCACCGTCTGCACGCTGTTCGCAACGAGCAGCGCGGTGGCCGTGGCGATGTTCATCGCCTGGCTGTATCTCGGCCGGCACCTCTATGCGCTGATGTGGGCGATTGCCGGGGCCGGCGCCGCACTGCAGTGGACGATCACGATCGTTGCGCACATCGCGTTTCCCGATGCGGTCGTCCCGCCGATCGTCACCGGCCTGCTGGTCGCGGTCGATAGCAGCCTGATCGCGATCGCCTTTCGTTATCGTGCCGGGCTGCCGCCCCGATTCGGCTGGTTCGCCGCCGCCAATATCGTCGTGCTCGCGGCGCTGATCCATGCCGTTGCCGTGCTGCACGATCTGGCGCTGCGGGCCTTCGTCACCAACCTGGCCTGCTCCCTGCTGTTCCTGGTCACGGTGGCTGCGATCATGGCGCGCGGGCGCAGGACGCAGCCGATGGAGGTCGCGGTCGGCATCGTGACCTTCATCTTCGCCATGTTCGAACTGGCGCTGGCGGTGATGTCGCTGCGCGTCGGCACCGAAGGGATTGCGCCTGCCGCCGCCGCCTATCGCGAGGTGCTGGGCATCGGCCTGCCCGCTTCCTATGTCGCGCTTGGTATCGGCGCGGTCATGCTGCTCGTCGCCGATCTCGCCGCCCGGCTCGAGGCGCTGACCACGCGCGATCCGTTGACCGGCGCGCTCAACCGTCGCGGGCTCGACCAGGCGGCGGTGGCAGCGATGGCGAACGCGCGCCGGCACAAGTTGCCGCTGTCGATCATAGTGATCGAGCTCGAGGGATTCCAGGGACTCGCGAACCGTATCGGGCGGCCGGCCGCCGACGATCTGCTGGGGCTGGCCGCCGATCAGCTCAACGCGTCGATGCGCGAAGAGGATGTGTTCGCGCACGTCGAGGGCGCGCGCTTCTGCGTGCTGCTCGGCGACACCAGGCTCAAGCAGGCGCAGGCGATGGCGGCGCAAGCGCAGGCGGATCTGGCGGAACTCGGCGCCGGTCTCAGCTTCATGGCGCGGCTCGAGGCGCGCTGTGGCGTCGCGCAGCTCAAGCCGGAAGATTTCGCTTTCGGCTCGCTGCTCAGGCGCGCGGAAAATGCCATGCCGCCGCATGAAGATGAAGACCATGCCGCGCGAAATGGCCGTGGTCGTTCGGCTGCCTGATCCCGATCTTTTTGACGATGTCCAGGCGGCTGCATTCGCTATAGTGATGCGATGATGAGCCGCGGCGACCTGCCGACAGTCTGGAGCCTGCCATGGGCATCGCGCTGAGCGGCCTTTCGCTGCTGATCGCGATCACTCTGGTCCTCACTGCGTCGTTGCTGATCGGCTGGTTCAACTTCGGCCGGATGCGCTATGTCCTGCTCTGGTCGATCGCGGCCGGCGGCGAGGCGCTGCAATGGGTGATCAACGCGGCCGCCCCGGTGGACCCGAATGCCGCTGCTCTGCCCTTGTTCGTCAGCGCCCTGCTGTCGATCGCCGACTGCACATTGGTAGCGCTTGGCTGCTATAACCGCGCCGGTCGGACCGCACCGGTCGCACTGCTCGCATTGCCTGCCGGCGTCGCGACGCTGGTGCTCGGCTGGGCGATGTTCTCGGCCAGTCCGCCCGACATCGCGGTGCGTGGAGGAGCCGCCAACCTTCATGCCGCACTGATGTTCATGATCGGCGCGCAGGTCGTGCGGCCGCGCGACCGGCCGGCGAATATCGCCGAATATGCCACGATCGGGGCGGCCTTGCTCTTCATCGCTTACGCGATCGCACTGGCGGCAGTCTGGCTGGGAGTCGGCGGCATCGGCGATGCCGATCCGACGCTGCGGTCGACGACTTTGCTCGTGGGCTTGCCGGTCGCCTATGTTTCAGTCGGGGTGGCGGCGATCCTGCTGATCGCGTCGGACCTCTATGAGCGGCTCCAGGCGCTCGCGACGCGCGATCCGTTGACCGGCGCGCTCAACCGGCGCGGACTCGAACAGGCGATGGTGCCCGCACTCGCCAATGCGCGCAGGCGACAGCAGCCGCTGGCGCTGATCGTGATCGACGTCGGTGGCGGCACCGAGGGCGAGGGACGACAAAGCAGGGCAAGGGACGAGCGCCTGCTCGTGACCGCGGCCGATGCGCTGAATGCCGCGATCCGCGAAGAAGATGTCTTCGGCCATCTCGGCGGCGGCGAATTCTGCGTCGCGCTGATCGAAACCAGTGTCGCCGAGGCTGCCGCGGTCGCGCGCCGGATGCAGGCGGCGTTCGAAGCGCTGGCGGTTGCGGGCATATCGGACGCGACGATCGTTCCCGCCTTCGGCATCGCCCAGACCGAGACGGGCGACATGGCGGTCGGGTCGCTGATCAGGCGCGCGCGCGACGCCATGATCGCGGCGCGAGCGGCGCGTGGCGCCGGGGAAGCCGGGCCGGCGACCTGAGGCGCGCGAGTATCGGTCCTTTGCCTGGCGATCGCGGCCATTGGACGACGCCATGTTTTGCGATCGATGACATTGTCTCATCTCGGGACGTTCTGTTCATCAACCTGACATTTGTGAAATGTCGATTGAGGACTCTCCACAACAGATCAAGTTGTGATAGGACGAACGCGGGGTCGATTCGCAAGAAAGTTACGTTTGTAAAAAACGGCTAGGGTTGTGTGGCAGATATGTCGCATGGCTCGGTGCTAACGTACGCCAACTGAATCATAAACGTTGTATAAAATGATGTGCAAACACAAGACGATTGTGCAATTTGCATCTTGGCTGATGGTTGATCGTTTTGCAATTGCCATGGTCACGTCTCGTGATCGTCGCATAGTGGTTGGGTAGGTGCTGAAGTGGAGGGCTTGGTGATCGATTTTGTCGTTGGACTCTTGCGTATCGGAGCTCCCATTGCTGGGCGATTGATCGGCTTCATACTCTTGCGGCATTTTTCTGGCGCGCGGGCGCCGGGCATGCACGATGCGGGGGGGCATGGGCCGGGCATCGAAAGCCTCGATTGCAGGCGGGATCGCGTTGATGTCGATCTCCAGCGCCTCAAGTTGGTTGGCCGCCTTCAAATTCCATGCGCGACACTCGCCTTATCGGGAAATTTCATCTCAGTCCCGGGTTGAACAGTCATCGCAATGGAATCCCCGCGATTGATGTTGTTGAGTTTCACATTATGTATCTAGAAAGGGCATTTTATGACAACGTCATCAGTTATTAAGATCACCAATATGTTTTTATATAATAAGAATTCAAGGCCAGAGGATCTGGTCAACGATAGCCTTATTCGTGATCGCACAGCTACCTCAACCGAGCATTTTATAGTTGATAAGTATGACTTCATGTCTAGCGGCGGCGGCCGATTTGCATTAGGTCGGCAATTTGAAATAGTGAATAGATTTTTCACTGAGAGTATTTCTCCAGGTACTTACACAAAAGAGCAAATAAGAACTATGTTTGGACTAGATCGAATAGATTGGGTTATGCATCAATATAATTATCAAGATGGGAAAGATGATTACGCAGAGAGATCTTATATATATAACACTATGTCATTCCAAATTCAAGACGGGGCGAGGTTTGTCGTCACTGGAAGCGGAGAGAGGCGGATAGAAAATTTTGCTATTGTACCGAGAAGTGATGTTCAGGAAAATTTCGACTTTTCATCGAGCGATCTTTTGGCAACACTGGGTAATACCTATTTGAGCGCCCATATCGATCCTTCCGGTATCGGTCGAACCGTTAATATTGATTTTACGGCAGGAGTTCTTGTTGGTTCCACCTATGACGGAAATTCCTATTTTAATGATCTGCTGAAAATGAATTCATGGAGCGGTTTTAGTGCGACAAAGCTATTCTCAGATATCGACAAGCTTCAACAGGACTTATTTGGCGACGGAACTACCAGCTTTTTGGATGATCATCGACGTCCCGTAATTTACGGAACATTGTCTGGGGACGATCTATCTGCCGGTCAAGTTGACAATATATTTACATATCCAAATCAAAAGTCATATCAAAGCAATGGGGTGGTGATTGTAGCTGCCGCTGGCGATGATGTCATTCACGGCGGGGGATTTGATGATGAATTAGTAGGAGGAGTGGGGAACGATACTCTTGATGGCGGAGATGGTATAGATACCGCAATATTTTCTGGTAAAGCAATTGACTACAATATAGTTCATAATACTGATAATAATTTCACCATATCGCATGTGAGAGGAGCAAAGGTTGATGGCGTCGATACGCTGACGTCTATCGAAAGAGTTCAATTCAGCGATCAAAGCTTCAATCTCGCGAAAAACAGTGTCAAGACGCAGACGGATTTTGCGTTCGTCATCGATACGACGGGCAGCATGGGGCCATATATCGCGGCGGTCAAATCCCAAATGGCCAATCTGGTCGATGCCGCTCTAAAGGATGGTACTGTAGATGCGCATATTAGCATCGTCGGGTTCAAGGATCCCGGCGAAACAGAGGTCATCCTGAATTTCACCGGTCAGGACGACCTTGCCGCGCGCAAGGCGGCGGCGGTGGCTGCTATCAACGGAATCTTCGTTGACGGCGGAGGTGACACACCGGAAGGAGATAATTCTGGGCTGATCGCCGCGCTGAGAGGAGATGCGGGCGCGTTCCGCGATACTGCCGTGATCCGCCGGATAGCTTTGTTCACGGATGCGCCGGTCAAGGACACTTATCTGGCAAGCACCGTTCAGAAATATGCCGCTGATATCGGTGTTGCGATCGACTCGACAACCGTACGTACGGGGCCCGGCGGATCGGTGACGACGTTTGCGTTCACTTCGTCGACCGTGGATGTTGAGACGCCACCGCCGGCACCGGTTCAGATATTTGCGATCCTCGTGGGCTCCGATTCGTCTGCTGCAGCGAGCGTGCGTGCCATCGCCGAGCAGAACGGCGGAAGCTATTTCACTGCAAGTGACGGCGCGGCGTTGACCGACGCCTTGTTCGACATCATCGAAGCGCCGGCAAACAGCGCGCCCACGGCGATCACCTTATCATCGATCTTCGTGCCGGAGAATGCGCCGGGCGGAACCTTGGTGGGGACGTTGTCCGTCACCGATCCCGATGCGAGCGATACCCATCTGCTCGCGCTCACCAACGATGGCGGCGGACGTTTCGTCCTCAATGGCTCCAGGCTCGAAGTCGCAGCCGGAGCCGTCATCGACTTTGAAACCACCCCACAATTCACCCTGCGTGTGTCTGCAACCGACAGTGCCGGCAACGTGTTCGCCACCAACATCGTCGTGACCGTACGTGATGTTCCTGACACATTCCTCGGCACGCCGGGAAATGATGTACTCCGCGGGGATGCCGCCGATAACGACATTCAAGGCCTCGCCGGTGCCGACGTCCTGAGTGGCGACGCCGGTGACGACAAACTCGCCGGCGGTGCCGGCAACGACAGTCTGATCGGTGGCACCGGGAAAGACGTGATCGACGGCGGTGCCGATATCGATACCGCAGTCTACAACGACAAGGCGACAGCAGTCTCGGTCACGCTCAGCGGCGCGACCAATGCTATCGTGTCCGTGGGTGGCATTGCGGAGGACACGCTGCGTAACGTGGAGAATCTCACCGGGGGCGCTGGCAATGACAGGCTGACCGGTGACAGTCTGGCCAATACGCTCAACGGCGGCGGGGGCGACGACACGCTTGTCGGCGGCACCGGCAACGACCGGTTCATCGGCGGCACCGGGAAGGACGCGATCGATGGCGGCGTCGGGGTCGACACCGCATTCTATGTCGAAAAGACCGATGCGGTCGTGATCGCGCTTGTCGGCGCGACCAATGCAACGGTCAAGGTCGGAGGTGTCGCTGAGGACACGTTGCGGAACATCGAGAATTTGACCGGCGGTTCAGGTAATGACACGTTCACCGGCGACCTTCAGGCAAATGCGCTGATCGGCGGCGACGGCGTCGATCGCCTGATTGGTGGCGCCGCCAATGACAGCCTGACTGGTGGGACGGGCAGGGACATTCTGGATGGCGGCGCGGACATCGATACCGCGTTCTATACGGAAAAGACCACCACAGTATCGGTCGTCTTGAACGGCGCCACCAATGCTTCGGTCGTAGTGAGTGGCGTGGGCGAGGATACGATTCGCAATGTCGAGAATCTCTCCACTGGTATCGGAAATGATATCCTGACCGGTGATGGCCTGGCCAATCTGCTCAGCGGCGGCGGCGGCAACGACACGTTGAGTGGCGGCATCGGTGACGACAACCTTCTCGGCGGCGCTGGTATCGATCGGTTGACCGGCGGCGCCGGAATCGACGCGCTTGATGGCGGCGCCGACATCGATGTCGTGCAATATGGTGAAAAGACGGTGGCCGTCGTCGTTACGCTCAACGGAGCGATGAGCGCCAGGGTGACCGTCGGCGGCGTTGTCGAGGATACCGTCCGCAACGTCGAGAATGTGAGCGGCGGATCGGGCGATGACAATATTACCGGAGACGGACTCGCCAATGCGCTGATCGGTGCTGCCGGCGATGACACGCTTGCCGGTGGCGCGGGCAATGACAGTGTCAATGGCGGCCTCGGAAAGGACGTCCTCGATGGAGGGGCTGGCATCGACATTGCACTCTTTACCGACAAGACCGCTGCGGTCGCTGTCACGCTCAGGGGTGCAACCAATGCTGTCGTCACTGTCGGCGGAGCTGCCGAGGACATGGTTCGCAACATCGAAAACGTCATCGGCGGAACAGGCCACGACAATTTGACCGGCGATGGCCTCGTCAATATTATCGTAGGCGGCGACGGCAATGATACGCTCAAGGGCGCCGGCGGCAATGACAGCCTGAACGGCGGAGCCGGAATCGACCGACTGATCGGTGGTGCGGGTGGCGACAAGCTGAGCGGCGGACTCGGCGGAGACAGCTTCATCTTCGCTGCAGTTGCCGACACGACGATCGCGGCGGACGGGCGCGACGTCATTCTCGATTTCAACCGGACCGAGACGGACAGGATCGATCTGCGAACGATCGATGCCGACATCAATGCGACGGGCGATCAAGCCTTCAGCTTCATCGGCGCCAGTGCCTTTTCCCGACACGCGGGGGAATTACGGTTTTTGGTCTCGGGCGAAGACCTGACCGTCTATGGTGATGTCAATGGCGATGGCGCTGCCGATTTCTCGATCCGGCTCAACGCCGTCAATCTGCTTCAGACGGGCGATTTCATGCTGTAGCTGGGTAGGGTATCGGTACGCGGCGCATGGGAAAAATGCTGGTTGAGACGATCATGGGGGTCGTTGTGCCGACCGATTTCGCCCTGTAATCGATCGCCGTGCAGCCCGGTCCGGCGACCGGGCTGCACGTGTCCTCACCGGAACGGCGGTTCGTTGAACGCCCTGAGCTTGCGGCTGTGGAGCTTGGCGCCCTCGCGGCGGAGCTGTTCGCAGGCTTCGATGCCGATCAGCATATGTTCGTTGATCGCGCGCTCGTAGAAGCGGTTGGCCTGGCCCGGCAGCTTGAGTTCGCCGTGGAGCGGCTTGTCCGAGACGCAGAGCAATGTCCCATAGGGGACGCGGAAGCGATAGCCCTGCGCCGCGATCGTCGCCGATTCCATGTCGATGCCCACCGCGCGCGACTGCGAGAAGCGCAGGGCCGAGCGGCTGTAGCGCAACTCCCAGTTGCGGTCGTCGGTGGTGACGATCGTGCCGGTGCGCAGCCGGCGCTTGAGCGCATCCTGCGATTCGCCCGAGACGATCTCGGCGGCGCGCGCGATCGCCAGCTGGACCTCGGCGATCGCCGGCACCGGGATCTCCGGCGGCAGCACGTCGTCGAGGACATGGTCGTCGCGCAGATAGGCGTGGGCGAGCACATAGTCGCCGATCCGCTGGCTCGGCCGCAGGCCGCCGCAATGGCCGATCATCATCCACGCCTCGGGCCGCACCACCGCGAGGTGATCGGTGATCGTCTTGGCGTTGGACGGGCCGACACCGATATTGACCAGGGTGATGCCGGTTCGGTTCGGCGCGATCAGATGATAGCCGGGCATCTGGTGCCGCCGCCATGCGCTGTCGGCAACGACGCGCTCGGGATCGCTGTTCTCTGCCGTCACCATCAGCCCGCCGGCGCCCGACAGCGCGGTGTAGATGCTGTCGGGATCGCGCAGCTGTTCGCACGCCCAGCGCACGAACTCGTCGACATAACGATGATAGTTGGTGAACAGGATATAACGCTGCACATGTTCCGGCGGGGTACCGGTATAATGCCGCAGCCGCGCCAGCGAGAAATCGGTGCGCAGCCCGTCGAACAGCGCCAGCGGGCGCACCTCGTCGACCGGGTGGAACATCGTGCCGTCGGCGATCTCGTCACCGATATGCGCGAGTTCGGTCGCCGGGAACCAGCGCGCGAGGTCGATCGCGCTGATTCCCTCGAGCGACAGATCGTGGCCGGGATCGAGGACATAGGGAAACGGGATTTCCTGCCGGCCGGGCGCGACCTCGACGGTGACGCCATAATCCTCGATCAACAGCTCGAGCTGCTCGATCAGATAATCGGCGAACAGGGCAGGGCGGGTGACGCTGATCGCATATTCGCCGGGGGTGACCAGCCGGCCATAAGAGCGCGTCGGTGTCCGTGTCGCGCTTTCGCCATCGAAGCGAAGGCGGATTTCGGGATAGGCGAAACTGCCGTCGAGCCGGGTTGCGGGATCAGGCCTGACGCCGTCGGCAATGAAGTCGGCGAGCGCATCGCGGAGACGATCGACGGATGCGATATAGAGGCGGTCGAGCTCGGCAACGAGCGACACGGCGTCGGTTTTTTCGGCTTGACTGGACATGCACCGCAATAAGCTCTGCTGCGCTGCGGCGCAAGAAGGTTGCGCCGCCCGGAAGGGGGAAACCGGGCGGCGCGGGGGATCTGAAGGACCTGTTTATTCGGCGGCGACGCCGAACGCAGGCGGAATGCGCGACGCTATCGAAATCTCATCCGATTGGTCCGTGGCATCGGTGCCGTCGCGCCGGCGTTTCAGCAGGACGACCCCCGCCGTGGCTGCGGCGGCGGTTGCGACCACGGCACCGGCAATCGCGGCAGCGGCATAAGGCCGCTCCTTCGCCGTCGCCCAGAGATCGGTGGCGGCTTCGCGACCGCGTTCGATGCCGGCATTCAATTGCTCGCGGCCGCGCTCGATACCAGCACTGATCTGCTCCCGCTTGCCGGGCTGCGCGTTGAGGTCGAGGCCGGCCTGCTGCTTTTCGATGGCGTTCTCGATCATGATGTGTCTCCCGTCGATGATTAAGATATCGGGGAGTGCAACGCGCGAGGACGGGGAGGTTTCCCTGCGCGCGCCAGATCGTTCGCGCGGCGCGCCAGATCGCGCTCCGCAGGCGGGCGGTGGCCGTCGCCCGCCGGGCGGGCGACGGCGCGACCGGTCAGAGCTGGGCCAGCAGATGGTCGGCCGAGCTGACGTTGAATTCGCCCGGGGCCTCGACGTTGAGCTGCTCGACGACGCCGTCATTGACGATCATCGAGAAGCGCTGGCCGCGTTGCCCCAGGCCGAACTTGCTGCCGTCCATCGTCAGGCCCACGGCGCGCGCGAAGTCGCCATTGCCGTCGGCCAGCATCGTCACCTTGCCCTCGGCGCCGCCGGACTTGGCCCACGCGCCCATCACGAACGCGTCGTTGACCGCGGTGCAGGCGATCTCGTCGATGCCCTTCGCCTTGATCTGGTCCGCCTTTTCGACGAAGCCCGGCAGATGCTTGGCCGAGCAGGTCGGCGTGAACGCGCCGGGCACCGAGAACAGGGCGACGCGCCTGCCAGCGAAGAAGCTGTCGGTATCGGTCGCCTCCGGGCCGTTCTCCGTCATCCTGGTCAACGTGGTCGTGGGCAGCTTGTCACCGGTCTTGATCGTCATCGCGGAGCTTCCTTCCTCTGTCGTGCGGCGCAGGCAAGCACCGTCGCCGCCCAACTGGGACAGGACATCGCCCGGTTCAAGTCCATCGTGTCGCCAGGGATGTGGTGTTTTTCTTGGCGGTCGCTGTAGTCACCGCCTTTGCTGAGGCCTTATAGACGGTCGCATGGAGTCGGCACCCTTTCTGACCGGTCAGTTCCTGCTCGCCATGCCGGGCATCGGCGATCCGCGCTTCGACCATTCGGTGATCGCGATGTGCGCGCACGATCCCAACGGCGCGCTCGGCATCGGCGTGGGCCGTGTCGTCGAGGGCGTGGGCCTGCACACCTTACTCAAGCAGTTCGAGATCGACACCGGCAATGTCGCGGATGCGCCGGTGCATATCGGCGGGCCGGTCGAGCCGCAGCGCGGCTTCGTGCTGCACAGCCGCGACTGGTCGGGTGCCGAAAGCGTCGACGTCGCCGGCCGCTGGGGGCTGACCGCGACGGTCGATGCGCTGCGCGCGATCGCCACCGGCAAGGGGCCGAGCAAATGGCTGGTCGCGCTCGGCTATGCCGGATGGGGGCCCGGGCAGCTCGATGGCGAGATGCGCCGCCACGGCTGGTTCGTGACGCCGGCGGAGACCTCGCTGCTCTGGGAGACCGCCGCCACGGCGCGCTGGCACGCCGGCTTCGCCAGTGCCGGCATCGATACTCGCCTGCTCGCATCGACCACGGGCGAAGCCTGAAGTTAACATATAAAGACATCTTTATATTTGCATTGCCGAGGTCGAGCGTTTATCGCGCCGGCAACCGTCAAGCCAGTTAAGGAGAATCCAGCGTGGCCACTGCCGCCGTTGCCGACACCCACGACTATGTCGTCGCCGATATCTCGCTCGCCGATTTCGGCCGCGCCGAGATCAACATCGCCGAGACCGAGATGCCCGGCCTGATGGCGCTGCGCGCCGAATATGGCGCCGCGCAGCCGCTGCAGGGCGCGCGCATCACCGGTTCGCTGCACATGACGATCCAGACCGCCGTGCTGATCGAGACGCTGACCGCGCTCGGGGCCGACGTCCGCTGGGCGACGTGCAACATCTTCTCGACGCAGGACCATGCCGCGGCCGCCATCGCCGCCTCGGGCGTGCCGGTGTTCGCGATCAAGGGCGAGAGCCTCGCCGATTATTGGGACTATGTGGGATCGATCTTCGACTGGGGCGACGCCACCTGCAACATGATCCTCGACGACGGCGGCGACGCGACGATGTTCGCCTTGTGGGGCGCCAAGCTCGAGGCCGGCCATACGATGCCCGAGCCCGAGAATGAGGAAGAGGTGGAGATGCAGCGCGCGCTCAAGGCGTTCATCGCCCGGAAGCCCGGCTATCTGACCGAGACCGTCAAGGCGATCAAGGGCGTCTCGGAAGAGACCACCACCGGCGTCCACCGCCTCTACGCGATCGCCAAGAAGGGCGAGCTGCCGTTCCCGGCGATCAACGTCAACGACAGCGTCACCAAATCGAAGTTCGACAATCTCTATGGCTGCAAGGAATCGCTGGTCGACGCGATCCGCCGCGGCACCGACGTGATGCTGGCCGGCAAGGTGGCGACCGTCGCCGGCTTCGGCGACGTCGGCAAGGGCTCGGCGCAGTCGCTGCGCAACGGCGGCGCCCGCGTGCTGGTGACCGAGGTCGATCCGATCTGCGCGCTGCAGGCGGCGATGGAGGGCTTCGAGGTCGTGACGATGGAGGAAGCGGTCACCCGCTCCGACATCTTCGTCACCGCCACTGGCAATGCCGACGTCATCACCGCCGAGCATATGGCGGGCATGAAGAACATGGCGATCGTCTGCAACATCGGCCATTTCGACAGCGAGATCCAGATCGCCGCTTTGTCGAACTACAAGTGGACCGAAGTGAAGCCGCAGGTCGATCTCGTCGAGTTCCCCGACGGCAAGCAGATCATCATCCTGTCGAAGGGCCGGCTGGTCAATCTCGGCAACGCGACCGGTCACCCGTCGTTCGTGATGTCGGCGAGCTTTACCAACCAGACCTTGGCGCAGATCGAGCTGTTCACCAAGAGCGAGGCCTATGGCAACGACGTCTACGTCCTGCCCAAGCATCTCGACGAGAAGGTCGCCGCGCTCCATCTCGACAAGCTGGGCGTCAAGCTGACCTCGCTCACGCAGAAGCAGGCCGATTATATCGGCGTGCCGGTATCGGGTCCGTTCAAGCCGGATCATTACCGCTACTGAGTTCTTGTGCCCTCTACCGCTTGCGGGAGAGGGAGTGAGCAGGTAGCCATGCTCCTGGCATGGCTAGGGATTGCCGGGGGCAATCCCGACCTGCTCACCGCCGAAGGCGGCGAGGGTGAGGGCCTGAGGTGCGAGACCCGCACAGGCCCTCACCCTGACTTGCTGCGCAAGTCTGTCCCTCTCCCGCAAGGCTCTCCTGAGCTTCGCCGAAGGGCGGTAGAGGGAATATGAGTTCGACGAACGGCGCTTGGCCGTCCGCGCCAACCCGCTTAGTCTCCCCTGCTCAACAGGGGACCGTCGATGAAAGCCAGCCTCGCCGCGCTTGCCGCGGCCCTTATGCTCGTTCCCGCAGCGCATGCCGAGGACAAGAGCGACGCGAAAACATGGGACGTCTCGGCCCCGCCGGGCATGAAGACGCGCACCGTGCCGGTCGATACCGACGAGGGCACCTGGATGAATCTCGACGTCAGCCCCGACGGCCGGACGATCGCATTCGACCTGCTCGGCGACATCTATACGATACCGATCGCCGGCGGTACGGCGACGCGCATCGCCGAGGGCCTCGCGTTCGAGATCCAGCCGCGCTTCTCCCCCGACGGCCGGCGAATCGCCTTCACCAGCGATCGCGGCGGCGGCGACAATATCTGGGTGATGAATGTCGACGGCAGCGACAAGCGCCAGCTGACCAAGGAGGATTTCCGCCTCCTCAACAATCCCAGCTGGAGCGCCGACGGCCGCTTCATCGCCGCGCGCAAGCATTTCACCACGGCCCGCTCGGAGGGCACCGGCGAAATCTGGCTCTATCATGTCTCGGGCGGCGCCGGCGTGCCGCTGGTCAAGAAGCCCAATGAGCAGTTCCAGAAGGAACTGGGTGAGCCGATTTTCTCGAACGACGGTGCATCGATCTGGTTCACGCGCAACACCACGCCCGGCCCGATCTTCGAATATGCGCAGGATTCGAACGGGCAGGTGTTCGACATCGAGCGGTACGACATCGCCACCGGCAAGACCGAGTCGGTCGTGACCGGCGCCGGCGGCGCGGTTCGTCCGACGCCGTCGCCGGATGGCAAATGGATCGCCTTCGTCCGCCGCGAGCGCGCGCGGTCGAAGCTCTATCTGCAGGATCTCGGCACCGGCGCGGTGCGCAAGATCTACGACGCGCTCGACCAGGATCTCCAGGAAACCTGGGCGGTCCAGGGCCTCTACCCCAATATGGACTGGCTGCCCGATTCGAAGACCTTGATCTTCTGGGCCGGCGGCAAATTGCGGCGGATCGACGTCGCCAGCGGCGCGAGCAGCGTGATTCCGTTCCACGTCAGCGACAGCCGCACGGTGATCGATCCAGTGCGGCCGCAGGTCGCGGTCGCGCCCGATCGCTTCATGACCAGGATGCCGCGCTTCGCCGCGGTCTCGCCCGACGGCAAACAGGTCGTGTTCGAGACGCTCGGCAAATTATGGGTCAAGCCCGCCGCGGGCGGCGCGCCGAAACGGCTGACCAGTGCCGGTGAGGAGCTCGAGCTGTTTCCGAGCTGGTCGCGCGATGGCCGCTCGATCGTCTATGTTGGCTGGACCGATGCCGGGCTCGGCACGATCCGGGTGGTCGGCGCCGGCGGTGGTGCGGGGAGGGCGGTGACCAGCACGCCCGGCCATTATCGCCGTCCGAAATTCTCGCCCGATGGCCGGACGATCCTGTTCGAGAAGGGTGCGGGCGGCACGCTGACATCGGCATCCTATTCCGAAGCGACCGGCGTCTATCGCATCGCCGCGACCGGCGGTGCGATGACGCGCATCACCGACGATGGCGGCGAACCGCAGTTCGGCGCCACCAGCGACCGGCTGTTCGTTACCCGCTTCAAGGATGGCAAGGCGATACTGGTCAGCCTCGATCTCAACGGCGAGGCGGCGCGGACGCATGCCACCGGCGAACTGGTCGGCACGTTCGCGGTCTCGCCCAGCGGCGAATATTTCGCCTTCCGCGAAAGCTATGGCGCCTATGTCATGCCGCTGCTGCCCGGCAACCAGGATATCGGCGCGGGTTCGACCGGCGGTCCGCTGCCGGTCACGCGCGCCAGTGCCGGCGGCGCCGACTATATCCATTGGAGCGAAGGTGGGCGGCAGTTGCACTGGAGCCTCGGCCCGACGCTGTACACCGCGCAGACCTCGGCCTTGTTCGCCAGTGCGCCGGCGCCGGTCGACCCCAAGGCGGCACCCCCTAAATTCGTCGCGCCGACCAGCGGTCTCGCGCTCGGCATGGAGGTTGCGGCCGACAAGCACAAGGGCAAGGTCGCACTCGTCGGCGCCCGCATCGTCACGATGGCGGCGGCCGATGGCGGCGTGATCGCAGACGGCACCATCCTGATCGACGGCGACCGCATCGCCGCGATCGGTCCGCGCGCGAGCGTCGCCGTCCCCGCGGGGACGAAGACGATCGACGTCGCCGGCAAGACGATCATCCCCGGCCTGATCGACGCGCACGCCCACGGACCGCAAGGCGTCGACGAGATCGTGCCGCAACAGAACTGGTCGGCGATCGCGCATCTCGCGCTGGGGGTCACGACGATCCACGATCCGTCGAACGCGTCGGCCGAGATTTTCCCGGCCGCCGAGCGCGAGCAGGCCGGCACCTTCCTCGGTCCGCGCATCTTCTCCACCGGCGAAGTCGTCTACGGCGCGAAAGCAGGCGGCTTCTACGCCCGGATCGATTCGATCGACGATGCGCGCGCGCATGTCCGCCGGCTCAAGGCGCAGGGCGCGCATGCGATCAAGAATTACAACCAGCCACGTCGTGAACAGCGCCAGCAGGTGGTCGCCGCCGGCATCGAGGAGGGCATCGCCACAGTCGCCGAGGGCGGCTCGCTGTTCGGTCTCGACGTCACGATCATCGCCGACGGCAACACCACGCTCGAGCATAATTTCCCGCAGAACATCCTCTACAAGGATCTGATCGACTTCTTCGCCGCGACCAAGGTCGGTTACACACCCACGCTGGTCGTCACCTATGGCGGCCCCGCCGGCGATCCCTATTGGCGGCAGGCGACCGACGTCTGGCTGCACCCGATCCTGTCGCGCCATGTGCCGCCGGCGATCCTCCAGCCGAAGAACGTCCGGCGGGTGAAGGCGCCCGAGGAGGATTATGTCGATGACGACAATGGCCGCGAGGCGAAGAAGCTGGCCGATCGCGGCGTGCTGGTCAGCATCGGCGCGCACGGCCAGGAGGAAGGGCTCGGCGCGCATTGGGAACTCTGGTCGTTCGTCCGCGGCGGCATGTCGCCACTGGAGGCATTGCGCGCCGGTACGATCAGTTCCGCGCGGTCGCTGGGTTTCGATCGGGACATCGGCTCGCTCGAGACCGGCAAGCTCGCCGATCTCGTCATCCTCGACGCCGATCCGCTCGCCGACATCCGCAACAGCGATCACATCGCGCGGGTGATGCTGGGCGGCCGGCTCTACGACGCGAAGACGATGGACGAAATCGATACCGGCGCCGGCCCGCACGCGAAGGCGAAATATTTCTGGGAATGAGGGCGGCATTTTCCCTCCTCCGTAATGCCGAACTCCGCGAAAACGCATAGGCGCCGACCTAAGGGCATGATGCGGATCTTCTTCCCCCTTGATGGGGGAAGGATGTGGAGACTTAGGCCCGCCTCTTGGCGGGCCTTAGTCGGAGCTGGATGGGGGTGATGTTTGGCGTAGAGCCATTCGCCAAACATCACCCCTATCCAACTGCGGCTAACTCGCTGCGCTCCTAAGCCTCCGTATCCTTCCCCCATCAAGGGGGAAGAAAAAGAAGAGCATCCGGCATGACGGCAATGTGGAAGGCATCGACCGCATTCGACTCCGATCGACGATCACCCCCGCTGCAGCCGGTTCCAGGCGTCGAGACTGGCGATCTTGTACGCCTCCGCCAAGGTCGGATAGTTGAACGTGTTCTCGATGAAATAGTCGATCGTGCCCTTCAGGTTGAGCACCGCCTGGCCGATATGGATCAGTTCGGTCGCGCCCTCGCCGATGATGTGCACGCCCAGCAGCCGGCGCGACTTGATCGAGAAGATCATCTTCATCATGCCGCTGTTCAGCCCCATGATGTGGCCGCGCGACGTTTCCCGGAAACGGGCGATACCGCATTCATAGGCGATGCCGCGCTTCTTCACATCCTCCTCGGTCATGCCCACGGTCGAGATTTCGGGCACCGAATAAATGCCGTAAGGGAAGAATTCGGGCGGCGGCGGCGGCTCGAGCCCGAAGGCGTGGCAGGCGGCGAGACGGCCCTGCTCCATCGAGGTCGAGGCGAGGCTGGGGAAGCCGATCACGTCGCCGGCGGCATAGATATGCGGCACCGCGGTCTGCATCGTCTTGGAATCGACGGCGATGCGCCCGCGATGGTCGACCTCGAGGCCGGCAGCCTCGAGATTGAGCCGGTCGGTCGCGCCGACCCTTCCGGCGGCGAACAGCAATATGTCGCTGACCACCTTGCGTCCGTTCGCGAGCCGGCAGACCGTGCGGCCATCCTCCATCATCACCGATTCGACGGCCGATCCCAGACGCAGCCCGACATTGCGGTCGCGCAATTCGTGGACGAACTCTTCGATCAGTTCCTTGTCGATGAAATCGAGGAAGGTCTCGCGCGGTTCGACCAAAGTCACCGCGACGTCGAGCGCGCTGAAGATCGTCGCATATTCGACGCCGATCACGCCCGCGCCGATCACCGTCAGGCTGCGCGGCAGCTTGGGGATTTCGAGAATCTCGTCGCCGTCGAAGATCGACTCATGATCGAATGCGATAGTGTCCGGGCGGAACGGGCGGGTGCCGCAGGAGATCAGGATGTTGTCGCCGGTGCAGCGCCAGCTCTCGCCCGCTTCGGTGGTGATCTCGATCGTGTTGGGATCGACGAAGCGGCCTTCGCCGAACACCGATTTCACGCCGTTGCGGCTGAACTGATGCTCGAGCACCTCGACCTCGTGATCGAGCGTCTTGTGCAGCCGCGCCATCAGGTCGGCGGCCGAGATGTCCTGCTTGACGCGATAGGCGCGGCCATAGAAGCCGCGCTCGCGATAGCCCGACAGATTGAGCACGGTCTCGCGCAGCGTCTTCGATGGGATCGTCCCGGTATGGACCGAGACGCCGCCGACGCGCCGGCCCTTCTCGATCACCAGCACCGCCTTGCCGAGCTTGGCCCCCTGGATCGCGGCGCGCCGGCCCGATGGGCCGCTGCCGATGACGATCAGGTCATAATGTTTCAGCATCGGTCCGCCCCCGCGAATGTTGCAGCGCGGCGAGAATAGCGCGGCGCGCCGGGAATCCAATGACGTTGTCGTCGGTCGACGCAGGCTTGCTTCGATCGTCCAAAGCGGGGAACTTTCACGCTCCAGGATCTGGGGGGCGCTTTTGGCAGCGGGGGCAAAAATATGGGCGAGAAAATTGCAGGATAGTCTCAAACTCGCACGGACTTTTGCCGCTGTTACCGCTTTTCGAAAATGACCGGCTGTGGCGGGGATCACAGCGGCGCCCGTGATTGGCAGCTAGCGGCCTTGTCCCCCGGATTGTCCGGGCGGCGGCGAAGAGGATGGCGATGGTTCGGCGGTACGGGGTTCGGCGATACGGCATGCATATGGGGGCAGCGACCCTGCTCGCGGGACTGATCGCGCCGGAAGCGGACGCAGCACCGGTGCGGCGGACCGCGCCGATCGCCGGCTCGATCATCGCCGCCAAGGGCGGCGAGCAGGCGACGCTCGTTCCCGATCCGCGCCCGCGTCCGGCGGAGGTGCGCCAGGATCTCAAGGCGGGCGACGTGCTGCGCACCAACGCGTCCGGCACGCTGGCGATCGTCTTTGCCGATCAGACGCAGATCCGGCTCGGCCGCAATTCGGTGCTGGTGGTCAAGCAGGTCGCGGGTGGCGCGCCCTCGTCGCTCAGCCTGACGCGCGGATCGCTGTGGGCGCGTGCGCCGCGCGGCCGGGCGAAGCTCGCGATCGAGACGCCGTCCGCGACCGCGGCGATCCGCGGGACCGACTGGGCGATCAGCGCAACCGACACCGAAACCAGGCTGGAGGTGTTCGATGGCGAGATCGACTTCTTCAACGACAAGGGCTCGCTCTCGGTCGCGGGCGGGCAGGCGGCGGTGGCCGAGCTCGGCAAGGCGCCGTCGCGGATCGTCGTCGTCAATTCGAAGGAGCGGGAGCAGATGCTCTATTATTTCCCGCTCGACGCCGCGCTCGGCATTTATTCGCCAAGCATATTGTCGCAACGCGCAGCGCGGGGCGAGCGGACACGGTTGCTCGCGATCGCGGAAGCGCAGCGGTCGGCGGAAGACTGGCTGGTGCTGGCCGAGACCGGGCTCGGCATCGTCAACCGCGCCGAGGTGCGCGCCGACCTGGCGCGGGCACGCGCCGCCGGACTCTCGTCCGCGCAGGCACCGCGCGCCGATCTGATCGAGGCATGGCAACGCGCCGAGGACAAGCAATGGCCGCAGGCGCTGGCGCTGTTCGATCGCGCGCGGCCGGGGTTGAGCGGGCATCGCGCGGCGGTCGCCGATGTCCTGCGCTTCATCGCGGCGCGCCGGGCCGATCCCGACAGCGATCCCGCGCCACCGGCCTTCGATCGCGACCAGCCCGCGGCCTGGCTGGGTCAGGCCTATCTCGCCGCTTATGCCGGCGATCTCGATCGCGCGAAGGCGATCGCGGCGGAAGCGGCGGCGCGCTTTCCCGGCGACGCCGAAATCTCGAGCATCGAAGGATCGCTCGGGCTGCTGCTCGACGATCGCGCGATGATCGAGCGGTCGATCGCCCGCACGCTCGCGATCGACCCCGATCATGCCGAATCGCTCAAATTGCGCGGCGCGCTCAAGGCCGCGTTTCTCGGCGACCCGGACTCCGCGCTGGCCGATTTCCGACGTGCGACCGAACTGGTGCCGGCCAGCGCGACCTACTGGTCCGATCTCGGCGATACGCTGTCCGAACGCAATGCGATGCGCGAGGCCGACGCGGCGATGCGGCGCGGCATCGCCGAGCAGCCGAACGATCCGCTGATCCGCGTCAACCATGCGATCATCCTGCTCGATCAGAACCGGCTGAAGGAAGCCAAGGCCGAACTGGATGCGGCGCTCGCGCTCGATCCCGGCCTGTCGGCGGCCCATACGATCACCGGTCGCTATCATTTCCAGAACGGCGACGGCGAGCAGGCCTTGCAGGAGCTGCTCGCCGGCTCGGCCGCCGACCCCGCTTATTCCGAAGGCTTGATGCTGCTCGGCGCCGCCTACTACCGGCGCGGCGACTATGCGGTGGCGCTGCAGCAGATCGATGCCGCCGACCGGCTCGATCCGGCGAGTTCGACGCCGGCCTTGATCCGCGCCGCGATCGCGCTCGACCGCTACGATCTCGACACCGCGATCCGCAGTGCGCGCGAGGCGCTGCGCCGCTATCGCGCCAAGGGCGGCATCTACGCCAATCTCTCCGAGAATCGCGGCACCGGCAGCTATGTCGCGGGCGCCTTCCGCTTCCTCGATCTCGGCGACTGGGCGCGCTATTATGGCGATCGCGTGTTCGACAGCTTCACCGCATCGGCCTATTTCGATCAGGTCAATGACGGTGTCGACGATCCCTTCCTGGTGGCGCAATCGCCGGCCGGCTATGATCCCCGTGCCGGCGCCGCGGGCGCCTTCTCCAGCGTGCTCCAGGGCCTCGCGCTCCAGCCATTGAGCGTCGCCTCGTCCAACCGCTATCTGCAGCTCTTCCAGGAACGCTTCTTCGAGACCGCCGTCACCGGATCGGCCGTGTCCGCGAATGGCGCGGTGCGGGGCGGCATATCGGCGAACGCGCAGGGGCTGGCGTTCGAGCCGGTGCCGGTCGCCTTCTCGATCAGCGCCGCGCGCTCGGGAACGCACGGTCCGGTCGGCGACCGCAACGACGCCCGCGACAAGAACGTCACCGGCCTGCTCGGCGCGGAGCTGACGCCTTATGACCGCGTCGCGATCTTCGCCCAGCATGACGAAAGCCGGACCGACGCGCCCGGTAATTTCGGCGATCCCCGGCTGGGCGGCTTCGGCTTGCTCCGCCAGCGCAGCAACGCGGTCTATGGCGTCTATTCGCACGAATTCGGCTATCGCAACATGCTGCTGCTCGGCGGATCGTGGGCGTCGGTGCTCGGCCGCACGTCGCGACGCGACGGCCTGCTGTTCGCGCCGCCGAACCAGGCTTTTTTCGACGGCTTCGACCGCCATCGGGTGCGGGCGTGGTCGGGCACCGCGAGCTGGGCCTTCGGCCTCGGCGACGTCGATATCCGTGCCGGCGCCGATTTTGCCGGGCTGCGCGAGACGGTCGACACGCGCGTGACGCTGACGGTCAACGGCGCCGAGGCCGGCTCGGCGGAAGCGCATGAGCGCAGCAACCGCACATTCGACCGCGCCTATGTCGATGTTCGCGCCCAGCCGGCCAGCGCGATCATCGTGCAGGCCCGCGCGACGCGATCCGAAGCCGCCGCGGGCCATCGTTTCGATTGGCAGGCCGGCGTCGCGATCGAGCCGGCCGAGGGACAGTGGTTCCGTGCCGCTTATGTCCGCGAGACCAGTTTCCCGACGCCATTCAGCCTCGCGCCGGCGCGCGTTGCCGGGCTGGTGCCGAATGCCGCGCCGGTGCCGGCGGGCGGGCGGATCGAAAGCGGCATCGCGCGGTGGGATGCGGAATGGTCGGCGCATTTTTTCACCGCGGTCGAATATCAGCTTCAGGACTATCAGGCGGTCAGCTTCAACCGACCTGACCTGTTGATGCCGCTGTGCCTCGATGCCGGCTGCGTGATCGGTCCTGCCGATTATAGGTTTGGCGCCGGGCGCAGTGCGCGGCTGAGCGTGACCGCCAATCTCTGGCTGACCGGCAATTGGGGCGTCAACGCGACCTATGCGCACAGCAGCTCGAGCCTGAAGACGCCGACCGGCGACGGCGGCGCGATCCCGTTCCTGCCGCGCGACTATGCGCGGCTCGGCGTGACCTGGACCAATCCGAAGCGGATCAAGCTGAGTGCCGGCGCCAGCTATGTCGGATCGCGGCGCAGCGAGTTGCTGACCACGCGGCTCGGCGACTATGTCAGCGTCGATGCGATGGCCGAGTGGCAGTCGCCCGATCAGCGCTTCCAGGCGAATATCGGCATTACCAACGCGTTCGACGCCGGCTATCGCGTGACGAGCGGGCTGCCGGGATGGGGGCGGACGCTCGGCGCGTCGCTGACCGTGCGATTCTGAGGCAGCGCGCCTCCGCATCCGCCCCGCGCCTCGATCGCCGGCGCGATCGGCCGGCGATCCGCTGGGCGATCGGCGCGCTGATCGTCCTCGCGCTGGCCGGGCTCCGGCTGACCGCGAGCTGGAAGGGGATCGAGGATCGCAGCTTCGATCTGCTCTCCACGCTCGCGCCGCCGGTGCCGTCCGATCCGGGTGCGGTGATCGTCGCGATCGACGAGCCGAGCTTCTCCGCGCTGCAGCGCCAATGGCCATGGCCGCGTGACACCCATGCCGGTCTGATCGCGGCGTTGCGCGCGGCGGGCGCAAAGGTGATCGCGTTCGACGTCGTGTTCGGCGAGCCGGGGGAGGGCGATGCCGTGCTCGCGGCGGCGGCGCGCGCCGACACCATCTTCGCCGCCGACGAGTCGCTGATCGAGACGCCGCAGGCCAGTTCGCTCGTCCGCACCGAGCCGATTCCGCTCCTGCTCGCCGGCGGCGCACAAACCGGCGTGGCGAGCGTCAGCCTCGACGGCGACGGCGTGCTGCGCCGCATGCCGCTCTACCCCGACAGCTTCACGCGCATGATCGCGCGGGCCGGCGGGGCCTTGCCATCGGCGGAAGGCAAACTGATCCAGTATTTCGGGCCGCCAGGCAGCTATCCGCGCGTTTCCTATTACCAGGCGCTCGATCCCGGCCGCTTCCTGCCGAAAGGATTCTTCAAGGGCCGCATTGTGATCATCGGCTACAGCCTGCAGACGACGCCCGACGTGGCCTCGGGCGGCGCCGACGCCTTCGAGACACCCTATACCGCCACCACCGGCCTGCTGACGCCGGGCGTCGAGGCGCAGGCGACGATCCTCGACAATCTCATCCACAATCTCGCGATCCGTGCGTTGCCGGGCTGGGTGGCGCTGATCGCCTTGCTGGCGGGCGCAGCTGCGGCGGTGCTGCTGTCGAGCGGCGCGCGACCGGCGTTCAGCGGGCTGGCCGTACTCGCGGCCATCGCGCTGAGCGTGGCCGCCGCGTGGCTGATGCTGCGCTTCGGCCGGATCTGGCTGTCGCCGGTCGATGCCGCGGCCGGACTGGCCGCCGTCTGGGCCGGTCTCGCGATCCGCGACTATGTGCGCGAACTGCGGTTGCGGCGCGAGGTGCAGTCGGCCTTCTCGCAATATCTGGCGCCCGAAATGGTCGAGCGGATCGTGCGCGACCCCGGCCTGCTCACGCTCGGCGGGGAATTGCGCGAACTGACCGTGCTGTTCGCCGACATCCGCGGCTTCACCTCGATCTCGGAGGCGATGAAGGGCGATCCGCAGGGGCTCACCAGGATGATCAACGGCATATTGACGCCGCTTTCGGACGTCGTCCTGGCCCATTCCGGAACGATCGACAAATATATGGGCGATTGCATCATGGCGTTCTGGAACGCCCCGCTCGATCAGCCCGATCATGCCGCACGCGCGCTGTCGGCCGCGATCGCGATGGAGGCGATGCTGCCGGAGATCAACGCGGCGATCCGGTCGCAAATGCCCGAGGGGGTCGCCGCGCCCGAGATCCGGATCGGCATCGGCCTCAATTCGGGCGAATGCGTGGTCGGCAATATGGGATCGGCGCAACGCTTCGATTATTCGGCGCTGGGCGACGCGGTCAACGTCGCCTCGCGGCTCGAGGGACTGTCCAAGCACTATGGCGTGCCGATCGTGATCGGCGAGGCGACGGCACGGCTGCTGCCGGACGCCGATCTGGTGGAAATCGATCGCACGGCGGTGCGTGGCAAGCAGGAGAGCATCGCGATCTTCACGCCGGGACGCTTTCGTGCCGGCGGATGACGACTCGCTTGCGGCGTTGGCCCCAGGCCGCCCCATGCGAAGTGCGCAGCCGTAACAGGGGCACAAGTCCATCTGATCCGGTTCCCCGGCGAAAGCCCATAGGCGCCAGGATGAAACGCTTCTCTCCGCGATCTCTCTCTTTTCCGTCATCCCGAACTCGTTTCGGGATCCATAAACTCCGCGTGTCCGGCTGTGTCACCGTCCGACAACTACTGTAACAGGTCACCGTAATTCCGGCCCAAAATGCGGAAATTGGGGTGAGCAATTATGGATAGCCTGATTGTGCGGCGCTCTCATCCGGGGCGGGAAAGCGACGTCCTCCTATGCGGGCAGCCGACCTTCTTCGAACAGCCACGCGACCGCTTCGTCGCGAGTCATGAACACGCGCAGATTGGGTACCGGCATCACACGTTGCACCTGCATCTTGTTGATCATGGAGCTAGTGATGATCGCCATCGGCCCAAAGTTGATGCGGGTCATTTCCATGGCGAACCGCTCGAAGGCCGCGCTGACCTCGGTAGATTGTACCGCGAATTCAGCGGATTCGGACAGAAACCGGTAGTGTCCGTGTCGCTGGCGAATCTTCTGATGCAACGCGCGGAATTCCGATACATAGGCTGTGAAGGTCGGCATATCCCAATAGCCCTTGAGTTCTGCCGTGAGAAGCCTTTGCTCCTCGTCATAGGAAAATCGAAACATGGCGTCCTCTCGGTAGGACATGTGACGCTTCGAATGGTTATAGACCAATGGCGTTTCTCGCACGCGACTCCACAAAAGTCGTGGCGATGGAGATTGAGTGCGAATTCCGATTGAAGCCGGCCATGGATTCCGAACGGATGGCAATTGATTGCATCAGCGCTCCGAGCCGTCCTTGTCTGCCGATGCCCCAAAGCGCCCGATCGACCGAACGCCGTAAACTTTTCTGTTTCGCGATTGGCTTTTTCCTATCGTTCATGATACGTTCGTTAATCCAGTCGAATCAAGGAAGGGAATCGAGCGTGGACGATTCAGCTGCTGAAATCGCGGAAACACCGGCGGATCGCCACTTCAAACCCGGCGAGTCCGGTAATCCAACTGGTCGTCCCAGGCGCGCGAAGAACAAGACGACGCTCCTGGCCGAGGAAGCGATGGCGGAGAAGGCGCGGTCGCCGACAAGCTGGTCGAGCGTGCGCTGGCCGGCAGCACGTCCGCGATTCGCCAAGTCCTCGATCGCACGATGCCGGTGCCGCGCGGTTGCATCGGCTTCGACCTGCCCGATCTGCGTGGACCGCGCGGGATCGCCGATGCCCAGGAGGCGCTGATCTTTGCCGTTGCCGCGCGCCAGGTCCCGTCGCGCGACGCCGACTACGTCAGCATGGACTGGCCCCAACAGATCGACGCGATGTGGGATGCCGAGGAAGCGGAGCGGAAGGGGCCTTCGGTTCCAGCCGAGACGCCGCCGGCCGAAGCCCAGGCAGCGGACACCGGCGATCCGGCGCTGGACGGCGCCCTCCGCCCGGTCGAGGCGGAACCCATCGTCACGGCATCGGCGGACGCGAACCACGAAATTAACAGGGAAATACAGGTCGGCGCATCGTCGCACCCTGCTGTGCTCTTCGATGAAACCGTGCTTCAGGGACTACATCAACGCCCGCGCCGCTGGCTTCGCCTGACGGGAGTCGGGTTGGTTCCGATCGCGCAATCGCGCCGCCGTCACCCGCCGATGCGCGCCGAGTCCGGCTGCCGGAGGGGGAAAGGCGTCAGCTTGCCGCGCATCGCCCGTGACGGTGACATTGGAGAAGCGTTCCCGCTGTTTAAACAGCGGGAATACAGCGGGACGCAGGTTGAACGGAGGCAGGCCATGCGCCGAATGCGATTGTCGAACTGGCCGCCATCGCGCATTCGATTGAGGCGCCGGCGGATCGCACCGTCGGCGACGGGCATGTTGCCGGCCGATCGCCTTGATCCCATGCGACGTTTCCGTGACGGCCCTTGTCGAGCACCGCATCGAGCGGCTAGGCAGCATGCCGGCCCGCCGACAGAGTGGGCATCGAACCATCGGTCGCTTTCCCTTCGTCAGTCGCTCCTCTAAAACACCGGCACCGATGCACGCCTTTGCCAACCCCACCCGATTCCTGTCGATCGCCAAACCGCTCACGCCATGGCTGGCCTATGGCGGTATCGTGCTGATCGCGATCGGCGTCGCCGCCGGCCTGTTCTTCACCCCGCCCGACTATCTGCAGGGCGAGAGCGTCCGCATCCTCTACGTCCATGTGCCGGCGGCGTGGCTCGGCATGGGCGGCTGGACCGGCCTCGCGATCGCCAGCCTGATGCAGATCGTCTGGCGCCATCCGCTCGCCGGCGTCTCGGCGCGCGCGATCGCGGTGCCGGGCGCGCTGTTCACCGCGATCTGTCTCGCGACGGGATCGATCTGGGGGCGGCCGACCTGGGGCACGTGGTGGGAATGGGACGGCCGGCTGACCTCGATGCTGATCCTGCTGTTCCTCTATTTCGGCTATATCGCGCTCGCCAACGCCAGCGAGGAGCGGACGACGGTGAGCCGCGCGACGGCGATCTTCGGGCTGATCGGCGCGGTCAACATTCCGATCATCAACCGCTCGGTGGTGTGGTGGAAATCGCTCCACCAGGGGCCGAGCATCACCTTGAAGGGGTCGACCATCGACATGGCGATCCTGTGGCCGCTGGGCTTCACCGTGCTGGGCTTCAGCCTGGTGTTCGGCGCGATCGTGCTGATGCGGATGCGCGCGATACTGGCCGAAGCGCGTGTCGAGGCGCGGATGCGGAGGCTCGCGGAAGCATGAACCACTGGCCGTTCATCATCGCCGCCTATGTGCTGACGCTCGGCGGTACCGGCGGCGTGCTGCTCTGGGCGTGGCTGGCGATGCGCGCGGCCGAGACCAAGAGCGATGAATTGAGGCGGAAGCGATGATCGCGAAGGCAAAGCATCAAAGGCTCGTGCTGATCCTGGTCGCGGTGGCGGCGATGATCGGCGCGACCTTGCTCGCGATGTCGGCGCTGTCGCAGCAGGCCGCCTATTTCTACGCGCCCGACGACATCCGCCGCGACAAGCCCGAGATCGGCAAGGCGATCCGGCTGGGCGGCATGGTCCAGAAGGGGTCGATCAAGCGCGCGGCCGATGGCGTCACCATCGGATTCGTCGTGACCGACGGTCTCGCGACGACGCCCGTCCGCTTTCGCGGCATCACGCCCGACCTGTTCAAGGAAGACAGCGGCGTCGTCGCCGAAGGTCGGCTCGATGCGAGCGGCACCTTCGTCGCGGACAATCTGCTGGCAAAGCATGACGAGCGCTACATGCCGCCGCAAATGGCCGGCAAGATGCACAAGACGGAGACGCTGGAGAAATGATCGCCGAGGCAGGGCTGGCCGCGTTGTGGCTCGCGGCGGCGCTCGCCGTCCTCCAACTGATGCTCGGCGTGCTGGGCCTGACCGGCGGGCGCGACGCGCTGCTGCCGGCGATCCGCCCGGTCGCGGTGGTGCAGGGCGTGCTGACCGCGCTGTCGTTCGCGCTGCTGATCTGGCTGTTCCTCGATTCGGACATGTCGGTGAAGCTGGTCGCGGCCAACAGCCATTCGGCCAAGCCGTGGCTCTACAAATTCGCCGGCACCTGGGGCAATCATGAAGGCTCGATGCTGCTGTGGGTCACGATTCTCGGCATGGCCGGCGCCGCGGTCGCGATCCTCGAACGGCGGGTGGCGGAGCGCACGCTGGCGGCGACGCTCGCCGCGCAGGCCTTCATCGGCATCGGCTTCTTCGCCTTCCTGCTGTTCTCGTCCAACCCGTTCGAGCGGCTGATCCCGGCGGCGGCGGACGGGCAGGGGCTCAACCCGCTGCTGCAGGACCCCGGTCTCGCCTTCCATCCGCCGACGCTCTACATCGGCTATGTCGGCATGTCGGTCGCCTTCTCGTTCGCGGTCGGCGCGCTGGTGATGCGCGACGTCGGCGCCGATTTCGCGCGGGCGATGCGGCCGTGGGTGCTGATCTCGTGGATCTTCCTGACCTTGGGCATCACCGCCGGCAGCTACTGGGCCTATTATGAGCTCGGCTGGGGCGGCTGGTGGTTCTGGGATCCGGTCGAGAACGCCTCGCTGATGCCGTGGCTCGCGGCGACCGCACTGCTGCATTCGGTGACGGTGCTGGCGACGCGCGACGGCCTGCGCGCGTGGACGGTGATGCTCGCGGTGATCGCCTTCTCGATGTCGATGATCGGCACCTTCCTCGTCCGCTCGGGCATCCTCACCTCGGTCCACGCCTTCGCAGTCGATCCCGAACGCGGCAGTTTCATCCTTGCCCTGCTCGCCATTTATATCGGCGGCGCGATGGCCTTGTTCGCGATCCGGATCAGCACGGTCAAGGAAGGCTCGCAGTTCGAGGCGGTCAGCCGCGAGGGCGCGCTGGTCGCCAACAATCTGCTGCTCTCGGCGATCCTCGGCATCGTGTTCGTCGGCACGCTCTATCCGCTGGGCGTCGAGGCGGTCACCGGCGAGAAATTGTCGGTCGGCCCGCCCTATTTCAATTCGGCGGCGGGGCCGCTGGCGCTGCTGCTGGTGGTGGTGATGGCGATGGGGCCGGTGATGCGCTGGCGGCGCGACCGGCTGAAACCGGTCGTGCAGCGGCTGGCGCTCCCGGTGCTGCTGACCGCGGTGGCCTTGCTGGCGGTGGTGCTGCTGGCGCCGGGGATCGGCATCCTGCCGTTCCTCGGCATCGTTCTCGCGATCGGCGTCGGCGCGGCCAGCGTCGCGCCGCTGTGGAAGCGCAACCTGCGCCGCACGCCCCTGTTCACCTATGGCATGGTGATCGCGCATCTCGGCATCGCCGTCGCGCTCGCCGGCATGGCGTGCGAAAGCGCGTTCAACAAGGAAACGCTCGTCGCCGCGCGTATCGGGGACACCGCCAGGGTCGGGCCGTTCTCGGTGAAGCTCAAGGACATCACGCCGATCGCGGGGCCGAACTGGACCGCGCTCGAGGCGACGCTGGAGGTCACGCGCGGGTCGGGTACGCCGTTCATCCTGAAGCCGCAGGCGCGAATGTTCTCCAACCCGCCGACCGAGACCACCGAGGCGGCGCTGAAGGTGCAGCTCGACGGCCAGCTCTATCTCGTGCTCGGCCAGGCCGACGATCAGGGGCGATGGCAGCTCCGCTTGTGGTGGAAGCCGTTCGTGACCTTCATCTGGGCGGGCGGCATCATGGTTGCGCTCGGCGGGTTCCTGGCGCTGATCGGCCGTTTGCGGCGGGAAGCGAAGACCTGGCGGCGGGAGGCGATCGCGTGAGCGCGCCATCGGAAACCGGCAGGACGGCAAAGCCGTGGGTGCTGTGGGTGCCGCTGACGCTGTTCGTGCTGTTCTTCGCCATGGCGGCGGTCAAGCTCGTCTGGCCCGGCAACACCAACATCGATTCGCAGATGATCGGCAAGCCGCTCCCGCGGATGCTGTTGCCGCCCGGCGTTGCCGGGCGCGCGCCGTTCCAGACCGGCGCCGCGCCCGACGGCAAGCCGCGCTTGCTCAACGTCTTCGCCAGCTGGTGCATCCCCTGCATCGCCGAGGCGCCGGTGCTGATGGAGATGAAGCGACAGGGCATCAAGATCGATGCCGTCGCGATCCGCGACCGGCCGGAGGATGTCGCGACATTCCTCGGCCGCTGGGGCGATCCCTATGAGCGGATCGGATCGGACGTCGATGCCAGCCTGCAGCTCGCGATCGGGTCTTCGGGCGTGCCCGAGACCTTCGTGATCGACGGCAAGGGCGTGATCCGGCTCCAGCATATCGGCGACATCCGGCCAGAGGACATGGCGGACATCGTCAAGGCGCTGGAGGATGCGCGATGAAGCTCCTGGTCGCAGCCGTCGCACTCGCCGCCGCCGCCCCCCTGCTCGCGCAGTCGACGCTGCCGGCGGCCGAATATGCCAACACCCAGCTGCCCGATCCGAAGCAGGAGGCCAAGGCCAGGGCGCTGATGGAGACGTTGCGCTGCCTGGTCTGCCAGGGCCAGTCGATCGCCGACAGCAATGCCGACATGGCGGGCGACATGCGCGCGCTGGTGCGCAAGCGGATCGCCGCCGGCGAGGATCCCGAATCGATCCGGCACTGGCTGGTCGAACGCTATGGCGACTGGGTGACCTATGAGCCGCCGCTGAGCGTGCGTACCGGGCCGCTGTGGGCGCTGCCCATCCTGCTGCTGGGCGCGGGCCTGGTCCTCGCGCGCGGGCGCTTCAAACGGAAAGCGAAGAGCTGATGGGCTGGCTGATCCTCGTGGGGCTGGTGGTCGTGACCGGCGGCCTGCTGTGGCGTTTCGGCCGCTTGCCCAAAGGCAGTCTCGAACTGGTCGCCGCCGCCCTGCTGCTCGGTGTCGCCGGCTATGCCTGGCAGGGCCATCCCGATGCGCCGGGATCGCCGGTGGCGGTCAAGGCGCAGGAAGGGCAGGGCGAACTGATGATCACCGCCGAGCGCCGGGCGATGTCGGGCCAGTTCACCCGTGACGGGCAATTGATCGACATGTCCGAATCGTTCATCCGCAAGGGCGATACCGAATCGGCGGTCGGCATCCTGAACAATGCGGTCCGCAAATATCCCGACCGTGTCGATCTGTGGGTCGGCCTCGCCAATGCGCTGGTCGAACATGGCGGCGGCACGCTCACGCCGGCCGCGCAATATGCGTTTCAGAAGGCGGCCGATCTGTCGCCGCAGCATCCGGGTCCACCCTTCTTCTTCGGCCTCGCGCTGGCGCGCTCGGGGCAGCTCGACAAGGCCGGCGTGGTGTGGCGCGAATTGCTGGCACGGACGCCGCCCAAGGCGTCGTGGCGCGCCGATCTGGAGAAAAGGATCGCCGAGTTGGATCAGGCGATGGCATCCGGCGGACAGTGAACTGAGACAAGCCCCTTCAGGCCGCCACGAACGGCAGGTCCAGCGCGTCGGCGACCGCCTTGTGCCGGATGTGCCCGCCACTGACGTTCAGCCCGGCCGCCAGATGCGGGTCCGCGGCCATCGCCGCCTCGGCGCCCAGTTTCGCCAGCTTCAGCGCGAACGGCAAGGTCGCATTGTTGAGCGCGAAGGCCGAGGTGCGCGCGACCGCGCCGGGCATGTTGGCGACGCAATAATGGATGATGCCGTCGACCTCGAACACCGGGTCGTCATGCGTCGTCGCGTGGCTGGTCTCGAAGCAGCCGCCCTGGTCGATCGCGATGTCGACCAGCACCGATCCCCGCTTCATCGTCCTGAGCATGTCGCGCGTGACCAGCTTGGGTGCCGCCGCGCCGGGCACCAGCACCGCGCCGATCACCAGATGCGCCCTCGACACCGCCGCCGCGACCGCGGCCTTGGAGGCATAAGCGGTCTTGATCTGGCTCGAGAAGAACATGTCGAGTTCGGCCAGCCGATCGTTGTTGATATCGTAGATCGTGACGTCGGCCCGCATGCCGACCGCCATCTGCGCCGCGTTGACGCCGGCAACGCCGCCGCCGAGAATCGCCACGCGTGCCGGCGCGACGCCGGGCACGCCGCCCAGCAGCACGCCGCGGCCGCCCTGTTCCTTCTCCAGATAATGCGCGCCCACCTGCACCGACATCCGGCCGGCAACTTCGGACATCGGCTTGAGCAACGGCAGGGAGCGATTCGGCGCGGTGACCGTTTCATAAGCGATGCAGGTCGCGCCCGATCGCATCAGGCCTTCGGCCTGCGGCTTGTCGGCGGCGAGATGGAGATAGGTGAACAGCAGATGGCGCGATTCGAGCAAGGCGATCTCGGAGGCCTGCGGCTCCTTGACCTTGACGATCATGTCGGCGGCGGCGAACACCGCGGTCGCGCTGCCGACGATGCGCGCGCCGGCCTCGACATAATCGGCGTCGTCGAAATCGATGCCCATGCCGGCCCTGGTTTCGACCACCACCTCATGGCCCGCCGCGGTCAGTTCGGCGACGGACGGCGGCGTCAGCCCCACGCGATATTCGTGATTCTTGATTTCTTTCGGCACACCTACGATCACGGCGCGTCTCCTGTTTGTGATTGCGATCGGCTATAAACATGCGGATGCGGCTTGTCGCCGCCGTTGCGGCGCCAATATCGCCATGCTAGGCGCCCATCGCTCTCCAAGGGGTCGTGACGCGGGAGCCTGGGGCAGGGACTTGAAGATGATATCGTTGCGCCTGAAACGCTTCGCCAAGTGAGCGCATTGCCCTCAGATCGCCCCGCCGGCGATGCCGATGTATCCGCAGGCGCCGCCACCGGTCATCACAACGAAGGCCTGGTCAAGCTGGCGGTCGGCGCGATCGGCATCGTGTTCGGCGATATCGGCACCAGCCCGATCTACGCGTTCCGCGAAACCTTCGCCGGCCATCACAAGCTCGATCCCGACCAGCTCCACATCTACGGCGTGCTGAGCCTGGTGTTCTGGTCGATGATGCTGGTGGTGACGCTCAAATATGTCACGATCATCATGCGCGCCGACAACAAGGGCGAGGGCGGCAGCCTGGCGCTGCTGGCGCTGATCAACCGCAGCGCGGGCAACAAGCGCTGGACCGCGCCGATCGTGCTGCTGGGCGTGTTCGCGACCGCCTTGTTCTATGGCGATTCGATGATTACGCCGGCCATCTCGGTGCTGTCGGCGGTCGAGGGCCTGACGACCGTCGAGCGGAGTTTCGCGCCGTTCGTCACGCCGCTGGCAATGGGCATCCTGGCCTGCCTGTTCGCGATCCAGGCGCGCGGCACGGCCAAGGTCGGGCAGTTGTTCGGCCCGATCATGCTGCTCTACTTCGTCGTGCTCGCCGCGCTGGGCATCTATCACATCGTCGGCAATCCCTCGATCCTGATCGCGCTCAACCCGTGGTATGCCGTCCGCTTCTTCCTGAACGACGGCGTGCTCGCCTTCCTCGCAATGGGTTCGGTCGTGCTGGCGGTGACAGGTGCCGAGGCGCTCTATGCCGACATGGGCCATTTCGGCCGCAACCCGATCCGCGTCTCGTGGCTGTTCTTCGTGCTGCCGGCGCTGATGCTCAACTATCTCGGCCAGGGCGCGATGATCCTCTCGATCACGCCTGCCGAAGCCGCCGAGACGATCAAGAATCCGTTCTTCCTGCTCGCGCCCGAAGCGTGGCGGCTGCCGCTGGTCATCCTCGCGACGATGGCGACGGTGATCGCCAGCCAGGCGGTGATCTCCGGCGCCTTCTCGGTTACGCAGCAGGCGATCCAGCTCGGCTTCATCCCGCGCCTGCGGATCACCCACACCAGCGCGAGCGCCGCCGGCCAGATCTACATCCCGGTGATCAACTGGGCGCTGATGGTGATGGTGATGGTGCTGGTGCTGACCTTCCAGACCTCGTCGAACCTCGCGGCCGCCTATGGCATCGCGGTGACCGGCGCGATGCTGATCGACACCTGCCTGCTGGCGGTGGTGCTGTTCAACCTGTGGAAGTGGAACAAGGTGCTCGCGGTGGGGCTGCTCGCGATGTTCTTCGCGATCGATTTCGCCTATTTCGCCGCCAATCTCACCAAAGTGCCCGACGGCGGCTGGTTCCCGCTGATGATCGGCATGATCGCCTTCACCTTGCTCACCACCTGGGCGAAGGGCCGCCAGCTGATGATGGCGCGGATGCGCGAGGCGGCGATGCCGATCTCGATCTTCGTCGATTCGGCCGCCAATTCGGCGACGCGGGTGTCGGGCACGGCGGTGTTCATGACCTCGACGCCGGACGGCGTGCCGCACGCGCTGCTGCACAATCTCAAGCACAACAAGGTGCTGCACGAGCGCGTGATCCTGCTGACCGTCAAGATTGCCGACGAGCCGTTCGTCGAGCAGGAGACGCGCTGCAAGCTGGAGGATCTCGGCAAGGGCTTCCACCGCCTCGTCATCCGCTATGGCTTCATGCAGGAGCCGGACGTGCCCGAGGCGCTCAAGCGGCTGACCGGCTGCGGCCCCGCGTTCAAGATGATGGACACGAGCTTCTTCCTCGCGCGCCAGACCCTGCTGCCCTCGTCGCGGCCGGGCATGGCGATCTGGCGCGAGAAACTGTTCGCCTGGATGCTGCGCAACGCGGAAAGCGCGATGGAGTTCTTCCGGCTGCCGACCAACCGTGTGGTCGAGCTCGGCAGCCAGGTCGAGATCTGAGGGCGAAGCGCCGTCGGCGCTACTGCGACGCCGTCTTCAGATAGGCGATCACATCCGCGCGGGTCTGCGCATCGGCTATGCCCCCGAACGACATCTTCGTGCCCGGGATCAATGCCTGCGGCGATTCGAGGAAGCGGAAGATCTCCTCGTCGGTCCAGGTCACGCCGCTGGCCTTGTTGGCCGGTGAATAGGCGAAACCGGGCACCGAACCCGCCTTGCGGCCGATGATCGCGTGGAGCGACGGACCCAGCAGGTTGCGGCCCTCTTCCAGCGTGTGGCAGATCTTGCACTGGTTGAAGACCGTCTCGCCCTTGGCGGCGTCGCCGGTCAGGCTGGCATAAGCGACCGGCGCCGCGGCAGGGGCCGGCGCGGCCGGCGTACCGCTGTCGGTCGCGTCGGTGCCGCTCTTCTCCGCTCCGCCCGAACAGGCCGCGAGCGACGCAAATGCAAGCAAGGCGAACAGGCTGTGGGTGCGCATCATCATCTCCGCTACGGCAGGTCGCCGCGCTATAGCCGCTTTGCCGCTGCCCTCAAGGGTGCGGCGTGCGGCGATCAAGCGGCGTAGCGCTCGGCGGTCGCGCGGATCAGCGCGATCATGTTGGGGATGCCCTGCGTCCGGTTCGAACTGAGCTGGTTGCGCAGGTCGAACGGCGCGAGTGCACCGGCGATGTCGGTCGCGCCGATCTCTTGCGGGGAGCGATCCTGAACGGTCAGCAGCACCAGCGCGATGATGCCCTTGGTGATCGCGGCATTGCTGTCGGCGAGGAAATGGAGCCGTCCGTCTTCGAGCCGGGTGGGATAGACCCACACCGCCGCCGAACAGCCGCGGACGAGCGTAGCATCGGTCTTGAGTGGGTCCGGCATCGGTTCGAGGCTGCGCCCGAGGTCGATCAGCAGGCGGTAGCGGTCGTCGGCGTCGAGCAGGTCATAATCGTCGAGGACGGCGGCGAGGGTGTTGGCAGCGCTCATGCTGCGGGCCGTTAAAGCAGCGGCGGCGCTTGGCAAGCCCCGACGCGCCGGATCAGAGATCGACGCCGGCCGCGATCGCCTCGAGCTTGCGGATACGCTCCTTGAGATCGGCGATCTCGATCCGCGAACCGGCCGTGCCCGGAAAGCTGCCCCGGTGCTCGCCGGCGGGCGGGCTGAATTCCAGCTTGCGCAGTTCCAGCCAGCCGCGCCAGGCGTATAGCGCGGCGGTTGCGAGAATGCCGATCGCGGCGAGCGTGGCGAGTTCGAGCGTGTAGATGATCGTGGGATCGGTGAACATCGTCTGTCCTCCTTGGAAGGCGAAGCGTCAGGCGCCGTCGCGCTTGCGCAGCAGTTCGAATTCGCGGTCGAGTGCACTGGTGCTGTCGGTGGCGAGCCGTTCGAGCACGGCGACGCGGTCCTTGAGCGCCTTCACCTCCTCGCGCAGCCGGTCGGCATCGGGATCGCGCAGCGACACATCATTGCCCTTCCAGTCCTTGCCGACCTTGTATTTGGCGGTGAGGACGCGAGCGACCGAGAGGATCAGGATGATCGCGACGACCATCGAAAAGGGATTGTCGAACATATCGGTATTTCCTCATTCTGGCTTCCGGCATTCCGGCTTCCGGGCGTCAGCGCAGCGCGTCGATCTCGTCGGCGAGGCGGCGGTTGCGGCTGGTGTAATACATTTCGACTTCGGCGAGACGGCGGTCGATGTCGCGGAACTTCGAGCGGACATCGCGGGTCGAGCGCGTCGGCGACTGGCGGACACCCTGCCAGAACTTGGCATCCTCGGCATCGTCATACAGACCGCGAGGGGCGGGCTTGGCGACCCAGCCGGTGACGACATAGGCGATCAGCGTCCACGGAAAGCCGCCGGCCAGGGTCAGCAGGACCATGGCGACGCGGATCCAAGTAACGTCGACGCCGGTATATTCGGCGATCCCCGAACAGACGCCCATCCATTTGGCGTTCTTCTTGTCGAGGTAGAATTTGGTACGGCTGGCGGACATGGCATTTCTCCCTGCGAGAAAATTCGGTGGTAGCGTGATCCGGCGGCGGTCAGCCGCCAGATTTCCAGTTCGGCCTACCGGTGGCTTCAGCCACCGGCTTTCCAGTTGGGATCATCGGCGGCGATGATGCGCTCGATCGAGATCATTCGGTCTTCGAGCCGCCGCGCGGTGTCGTGGAGTTCGTCGAGCAGCTTCTCGTCTTCGCTCGTCAAGGTCGCGGCCTGCTTCCACTTGGTGATGTAGTGGAAGATCAGCCAGGGCAGCCCGAGGAAGAGGATCGCGAGAATGGGGATGGCGATCAGGCCTTCCATCGGATCAGCCCTCCTTGCCGGCGCGGGCCTTCATTGCGGCGAGCTCGGCTTCGACCTTCTCGGATGATTTCAGCTCGGCGATCTCTTCCTCCAGCGACTTGACGGCGCCCAGGCCGGCGGCTTCGGCGCGGCCTTCGGCGATGTCGACGCGACGCTCCATCAGGTCGAACCGGCTGAACGCGTCATCGATCTTCGAGCCGGCATACATCTCGCGCATTCTCGCACGATTGTGGGCGGATTCAAGCCGGGTGACGATCGAGTTCTGGCGGGCCCGCGCTTCGCGCAGCTTCGACTGCAGCTTGGCGATATCCTCTTCGGATGCCTTCAGCGCCTCGTCGAGCGTGACGATCTCGGTCTTGAGCTGGTCGGCCATGTCGGCGGCCTTCTGCTTCTCGACCAGCGCGGCCTTGGCGAGGTCCTCGCGATCCTTCGACAGCGCCAGTTCGGCCTTGTCGACCCAGCTCGCCTGGAGCTGCTCGAGCTTGCTGATGTGGCGGCGCATTTCCTTCTGGTCGGCGATGGTGCGGGCCGCCGACGCGCGGACCTCGACCAAAGTCTCCTCCATCTCGAGGATGATCATGCGGATCATCTTCGACGGATCCTCCGCCTTGTCGAGCAGGTCGGTGACGTTGGCGGCGATGATGTCGCGGGTGCGGGAAAAGATACCCATGGGCTTCACTCCTGAATCTGGTCTGGTCGTTGAGAAGGGTTGGTCGGGGTGCCGGGGGCGGGGCAAGGGGAAACCCGCCCCCGGTCGGGGATGCCGTCAGGCCAGAGGCATGACGGCGGTGGCGCGGGCCTCCCCGGCATCGCTGCCGGCGCGGGCGTTGGTCTCGGCCGCCCGGACCGGGCCGACCGCGCTGAGCAGGCAGGTGCTGCTGAACAGGACGGCACAGATGGCGGCTGCGGCATGTTTGCGGATCGCTTCGTTCTTGAACATTTTCGGTCTCCCTGACCTTGGCTTTTTCGGTGCCGCCCCGATGACGAGCGGTTCGCAATCATCTTTGCAGATGCCGTGCCAATTTCCGCCGATGGCGGTTTTCCGCCATTTTTTTTCGATTTTCCGGTGATCGCGCCAAAACGCTGTTGCCAAAAGTTGGGAATTTACGCCAAGCTCTGGCCATGGACCGCGACAATGCTTTCATCGGCCAATCCACGGCTTTTCTCGATTCGGTCGAACGCGCCAGCCGCGCCGCCGCGTTGAACCGTCCGGTGCTGGTGATCGGCGAACGCGGCACCGGCAAGGAACTCGTGGCCGAGCGCCTCCACCGCCTCAGCCAGCGCTGGGACGGGCCGCTGATCACGATGAACTGCGCGGCGCTGCCCGAGACTTTGATCGAGGCCGAATTGTTCGGCCATGAGGCGGGCGCGTTTACCGGCGCGACCAAGGCGCGGCAGGGCCGCTTCGAGGAGGCCGATGGCGGCACATTGTTTCTCGACGAGCTGGCGACCCTGTCGGCGGCGGCGCAGGAACGGCTGCTGCGCGCGGTGGAGTATGGCGAGGTGACGCGGATCGGATCGAACCGGATGATCCGCATCGACGTGCGCATCGTCGCGGCGACCAACGAGCATCTGCCGGCGCTCGTCGACAAGGGGCGTTTCCGCGCCGATCTGCTCGACCGGCTGAGCTTCGAGGTGGTGACCCTGCCGCCGCTGCGCTCGCGCGACGGCGACGTGCCGGTGCTGTCCGATCATTTCGGCCGGCGCATGGCGTCCGAACTGGGCTGGGCGCGCTGGCCGGGGTTCAGCGCCGCGGCATCGGCCGAACTGCTCGCGCATCGCTGGCCCGGCAATGTCCGCGAGTTGCGCAACGTCGTCGAACGCGCGGTCTATCGCTGGGACGAGCCGGAGCGGCCGGTCGATGTGATCATCTTCGATCCGTTCGCCTCGCCCTGGAGTCCGCAAGGCCAGCCGCCATCAGACATGGCGCCGCCGGTCATGGCGCAAGCCGCACCGGCCGCGCATGCTCCGCAACCCGATTTGACCGAGATCGCGGACCTGAAGGCGGCGGTCGACGCCCATGAGCGGGCGATCATCTCGGCGGCGCTGGGGCGCCACCGCTTCAACCAGCGCGCCACCGCGAAGGCGCTGGGACTGAGCTACGATCAGCTCCGCCACTGCCTGCGCAAGCATGATCTTCTCGGCGCCTGAACACAAAAAAACTTGGGTCATCGACACCAAGATTTTGGGAGAAGCTTCGGGTCTCGTGCGTTAGCCGCACTCCATCACGGACAGCACCGGAGACCCCGTCCATGGCTTTCACCCTTCCCGACCTGCCCTTCGACAAGGGCGCGCTCGAACCGCATATGTCGGCCGAAACCTTCGATTATCACCATGGCAAGCATCACAAGGCCTATGTCGACAAGGTCAATGGCTGGATCGACGAGAAGGGTCTCGCCGGTCTCTCGCTGATCGAAACGATCGAAAAAGCGAAGGCGGACGGCGACAAGGGGCTGTTCAACAATGCCGCGCAGATCTGGAACCACACATTCTTCTGGAACGGCCTCGCCGCGCCCGGGCAGAAACCGTCGGGCGACCTGCTCAAGCTGATCGATGCGAGCTTCGGTTCGACCCAGGCGTTGCTGAAGAAGCTTCAGGAAGAAGCTGTCGGTCATTTCGCCAGCGGCTGGGCGTGGCTCGTGCTCGACGGCAAGGAGATCAAGGTGACCTCGCTGCACGACGCCGATACGCCGGTCGTCAACGGCCTCGTACCGCTGCTGACGCTCGATCTATGGGAGCATGCCTATTATATCGACTATCGCAACGCCCGCCCAAAATTCGCCGAGAGCGTGCTGACCAACATCATCAACTGGGATTTCGTCGCACAGAATCTCGACGGCAAGGGCGCGAGCCGGGCCGATCAGGGACAGTAGACCCCTCTACCGCTTGCGGGAGAGGGACAGACTTGCGAAGCAAGTCAGGGTGAGGGCCTGGAGGGCGAGACCCGCTCAGGACCTCACCCCTCCGGTGGCAGTGGCGGGTCCTTCTTCAAATCCTCGCCCATCCCGTTCTTGAGCAGCATGGGGATGTTGATAACCGCGAACAGCAAGGTCAGCGGAATCGCGCCCCATACCTTGAAGCCCAGCCAGAAACTGAAATCGCTATTCCGCCAGACCGCCTCGTTGAGGATGGCCATGAATATGAAGAAGATCGTCCAGTTGATCGTCAGCTTGCGCCAGCCGACCGGGGTCAGCCCCGGATAGGCGCTCTCCAGCAGCATCTTGAGCAAGGGGCGCCCGGTGACGAGTCCGAAGCCGAGGATCGAGGCGAACATGGCGTAGACGATCGTCGGCTTGACCTTGATGAACGTGTCGTCGTGGAACCACAGGGTCAGCCCGCCGAACACGATCACCAGCGCGCCGGTCATCCACAGCATCGGTGAGATCTTGCCGGCCTTGATCCGCGAGAAGATCATCGCCGCAATCGTGGCGGTCATGAACACCGCCGTCGAAACCATCACGCGCCGCAGCGAGGCCCAGTCGTGCGGCAGCAGGCTGTTGGTCGCGAAGAAGGCAATCATCGGACCGAAATCGATCGCCATCCGCACCAGGGGGCTGATCGGCGCGCGTTCAGGAGGGCGCGCAGGGGCGGGCGCGTTGGCGGCAGTCTGGTCGGTCATCCTCAAATCCTCAAGCGCCCGCGATGGCCTTCGCGGTTTCGTCAGCGTCGAACGGACGCAGATCGTCCAGGCCTTCGCCCACGCCGATCGCATGGATCGGCAGCCCGAATTTTTCCGCCGCCGCCACCAGGATACCGCCGCGCGCGGTGCCGTCGAGCTTGGTCATGACGAGTCCGGTGACGCCGGCGACCTCCTTGAACACCTCGATCTGCGACAGCGCATTCTGGCCGGTGGTGGCGTCGAGCACCAGCACGACGTCGTGCGGCGCCTCCGGGTTGAGGCGACCGAGCACGCGGCGGATCTTGCCGAGTTCGTCCATCAGCCCGGCCTTGTTCTGCAGCCGCCCGGCGGTATCGACGATCAGCACGTCGATCCCGGTCGCCACGCCCTGCTTGACGCCTTCGAACACCAGGCTCGCGGCGTCGCCGCCTTCCTTGCCCGAAATGATCGGCACGCCGAGCCGTTCGGCCCAGATCTTGAGCTGGCCGATCGCGGCGGCACGAAACGTGTCGCCGGCGACCAGCATCACGCCATAATCCTGTTCGAGGAACAGATGCGCGAGCTTGGCGATGGTGGTGGTCTTGCCCGATCCGTTGACGCCGATCACCAGGATCACCTGCGGGCGCGGGAAAGCGTCGATCTCGAGCGGCGCGGCGACCGGCGCGAGGATCCGCGCGATCTCGTCGGCCACCACCTGGCGGACGCCGGCCTCGTCGAGTCCGCGCTCGTAACGCGATTCGGACAGGCGCGCACGCACCTTGGCGGCGGTCGCGGGGCCGAGATCGGATGCGATCAGCGCCTCCTCGATCTCGTCGAGCGTCTCGCGGTCGAGCGTCGCCTTGGTGAACAGGCCGGTGAGATTTTCGCCCAGCTTGTCGGAGGTGCGGCGGAAGCCGCCGAACAGCCGGTCGTGCCAGGGTTTGGTCGTGTCGTTCATGCCGCCCTTTCGGCGATCAGCACGCCCGCTTCAACCCGCAGGATGCGGGTGGAGAGGATGGAGCCGGGCGCCACCGCATCGTTCAGCTTTGCGCGCGCGAAATTCTCCGCATGGCCCGTCTCGCCGTCGCGCTCGACCAGCACCAGCTGGGTCGAACCGGCCAAGCTTTGAAGCCAGTAGTCCTTTCGCGCTTGAGCTGCTTCCCGCAGGCGCGCCGCCCGCGCCTTGACCTCGCGTCCATCGACCTGCGGCATCCGTGCCGCCGGTGTCCCCGGGCGCGGCGAATAGGGAAAGATATGGCCGAAGACGATGTCGCATTCGTCGATCAGCCGCAGCGAGTTGGCGAACATCGCTTCGGTCTCGGTCGGGAAACCGGCGATCAGGTCGGCACCGATCGCGATATCGGGCCGCGCGGCCTTCAGGCGCGCGACCAGCGCGATCGCCTGTGCCCGGCCGTGGCGGCGCTTCATGCGCTTGAGGATCATGTCGTCGCCCGCCTGCAGCGACAGATGGAGATGCGGCATCACGCGCGGCTCGTGCGCGATCAGGTCGAACAGCCGATCATCGATCTCGACGCTGTCGAGCGACGACAGGCGCAGGCGGTGCAGCGCCGGCACGTGGCGCAGGATGCGCTCGACCAGCAGGCCGAGCGTGGGGGCGCCCGGCAGATCGGGACCATAGCTGGTCAGGTCGACGCCGGTCAGAACGACCTCGCGATGGCCGGAGTCGGCCAGCGCCGCGATCCGCTCGATCACCGCGCCCGCCGGCACCGAGCGGCTGTTGCCGCGCCCATAGGGGATCACGCAGAAGGTGCAGCGATGATCGCAGCCGGTCTGGACCTCGACGAAGGCGCGGGCATGTTCGGCAAAGGCCGGGGCGAGGTGAGGGGCGGTCTCGCGGACCTGCATGATGTCGGAGACGTGGACGACTCCCTCTCCCCTAGGGGGAGTTCCAGACGAAGTCAGGGTCGATCGTGCCCCCGGCACGATCTTCGGAATGCCGGGGGCATTCCGAACCCGGGCTTCGTCTGGAACTGGTCGGGGTGAGGGTGTGTCCATGCTTACGCCGAATTTCGGCGTCTGTGCCGGATACTGACCCTCACCCCAGCCCTCTCCCCCTAGGGGAGAGGGAGCAGGAAGAAAAAATTGTGCGTCCAGCTTCTCGCGATTCCCGATCACCCGATCGACCTCGGGCATCGCCGCGAACATGTCCGGATCGATCTGCGCGCCGCACCCTGTGACCAGGATCCGCGCATCGGGGCGCGCCCGTCGCGCGCGGCGGATGGCCTTGCGCGCCTGGCGCATCGCTTCCTCGGTGACGGCGCAGCTGTTGACGATCACCAGATCGTCCTGGTCCGCCGCCAACGCCCGCATCGCCTCGCTTTCGGCAATGTTCAGCCGGCATCCCAGAGTGATCAACTCGGGGCCGCTCATCCCGCGAACGCGGCCAGGTCGGTCTCGCCGGTGAAGACATGGGTCGCGGGTCCGGTCATGCGGATCGGCTCTCCGCGGCCCCAGGCAATCTGCAGATCGCCGCCCGGAAGGCTCACGGTCACCGGGCCGTCGACGAGGCCCTGGAGAATCGCGATCACGCCGGTCGCGCAGGCGCCGGTGCCGCAGGCGCGGGTGAGACCGACGCCGCGTTCCCAGACGCGCAGCCGCAGATGCGATCGATCGACGATCGTCGCGACGTTGACGTTGATCCGTTCGGGAAAGATCGGGTCATGCTCGATCAGCGGTCCCAGCCGGTCGAGCGCGACCGCATCGCAATCGGGCACGAAGAACACGACATGCGGGTTGCCGACATTGACCGCCCAGGGCTTTTCGAGCTCCTCCCACGCCAGCGGCAGCCCGGCGGTGTGCATCGCGAAGGCCAGCGGGATATCCTCCCAGCCGAAGCGGGGCTCGCCCATCTCGACGCTGACGCCGCCTTCGGTCACGCTGGCGCTGAGCAGGCCGCCGGGGGTGTCAATGCTGGGATTGCCGCCGATCAGCTGCGCGACGCAGCGCGACGCATTGCCGCAGGATTCCACCTCGCTGCCGTCGGCATTGAAGATCCGCATCGCGACGTCGGCGCGCGACGAGGATTCGAGCATAATCAACTGGTCGCAGCCGATACCGCGATGCCGGTCGGCGATCGCGCGCGCGAGGCCTTCGCTCATCGCGACCGGCGCCTTGCGTCCGTCGATCACGACGAAATCATTGCCCAGCCCGTGCATCTTGTGGAAACGCAGCGTCATGCGCGCGATCTAGGGACGGCAGTGCCCGGTGTCCACCGTCGCCGAATCAACCCGTCAGCCGGTCTCGCAGCGGATCGCCCGCATCGAGTGCTTCTGTCGTCCCGGTTTTTTCGAGCACGGCCAGCCCGGCGCGCGCTGCCGGCAGCAGATCCTTCTCCGCCAGCAATTTGCGCACCTGCATGATCGGGATCGGCTTGCCGAAATGCCAGCCCTGGCCCTTGTGGCAGCCCAGCGCGCGCAGCCGTTCCTCGATGATGCCGTCCTCGATCCCCTCGGCGGTGATCGGCAGGCCCAGGCTGTCGCCGAGGCGCGTGATGGCATTGACGATCGCCGCGCTCTCGCTGTTCTCGATGATCGAGGTCACGAAGCTGCGGTCGATCTTGATCCGGTCGAACGGCAGCGCGCGCAGATGCGCGAGCGAACTGTAGCCGGTGCCGAAATCGTCGAGCGCGAGACGGATGCCCTGGTTCTTCAGGCTGCCGACGATCGACTGCGCCAGCCCCAGATTCTCGAACAGCGAGCTTTCGGTGATCTCCACCTCGAGCCGGTTGGCCGGAAAACCGGTCTCGACCAGTAACTTGACGATTTTCTGCGCCAGCCAGGGGTCCTTGAGCTGGGTCGGCGAGATATTGACCGACAGCGTCAGCGACGGATCCCAGTTCTTCGCTTCCTCCAGCGCGCGGCGGATCACCGACATCGAGAGATCGGCGATCATGCCGGTTTCTTCCGCGATCGGGATGAAGATCTCGGGCGAGACGATGCCGCGGGTCGGATGCTCCCAGCGTGCGAGCACCTCGAAGCCATGGAGCCGGCCGGTCGTCAGGTCGATCTGCTGCTCGTACCAGGGGACGAACTCGCCGCGCGGGATGCCTTCGCGCATCGCTGCCTCGATCGTGTTGCGCGCCTGGAGTTCGCGCTCCATCGAGGCGTCGAACCAGCAATAGCGGTTCCGCCCACCATTTTTGGCGGCATACATCGCGATGTCGGCGCGGCGCATCAGCGATTCGACATTGTCGCAATCGAGGTCCGATCGGGCGATGCCCAGCGAGCAGCTGATGTGAACATGGATACCGCCGGTGTCGAACGGCTGCGCCAGCCGCGAGACGATATTCTCGGCGATCATGCCGACGACGCGTGGTTCGGCGGCGTCGAACAGGAAGCAGCAGGCGAATTCGTCGCCGCCCAGCCGTGCGGTCAGCGAGATCGGCGGCATCAGTTTCTCGACCTCTTCGGCGACGACCTTGAGCAGCGCGTCGCCCACCGCATGGCCGTGGACGTCGTTGATCGTCTTGAACTGGTCGAGATCGAGCATCAGCAGCGCCATCGCCTTCTGGCGGCGACCGGCGCCGGCGAGCATGGTCGCGCCCGATTCTGCGAGCGAGCGGCGGTTGTGGAAACCGGTCAACGGATCTTTCAGCGCCAGCGTCTGCGCGCGTTCCTCGGCGGCGGTGCGATCCTCGACCTCGCGGGCGAGATCGCGGTAGCGCCGCCAGCCGAACAGGATCAGGGCGATGTTGAGGATCAGGGCGATGGTGAGGATGCGGTTGGAGCCGCCGCCGGCGCCAAGCAGCTTGCCGATCGCGTCGGACAGGACGCCGCCGCCCGTTCCCGCGAACATCAGGATCGCCGCGATCGTGACGGCGCCGGTCAACAGGTCGCGGCGTGCGGATGTCACCGACGACCGGCCCGCGCGCTGTTTCGCCTCTTCCGCTACGGCCATCAAATCCGCCTCTCGTCCCCAACTGGCGATCCATGCAGCCTGATATGTATAAAAGCGGTTAAGCCGCCAAAAACCGTCGGGCGTCGACATCGGGTTGCAAAATCATGCGCTCGCGGCTAAGCGCCGACGCATCGTTCTGCCATGAACGTGAAGATGCCGCGCCACCATCGGGTGGTGCGACGCCGGTCGGCGAGGTTTCGCCCACCGGCGTTTTTCGCGTTTTGTGGCTGGCGGTCGGGATATTGGAGTGCTCTGGCATGTTTGAAACTCTGAGCGAACGGCTTGGCGGCGTCTTCGACCGCCTGCGCGGCCGTGGCGCGTTGAACGAGGCGGACGTGCGCGGGGCGATGCGCGAGGTTCGCATCGCGCTGCTCGAGGCCGACGTGGCGCTGCCGGTGGTGCGCGACTTCGTCGACAAGATCACCGAACAGGCGGTCGGCCAGCAGGTGCTGAAGTCGGTCACGCCGGGCCAGCAGGTCGTCAAGATCGTCAACGACGCACTGGTCGAGATGCTCGGCTCCGAAGCGTCCGAACTGGCGCTCGAGGTCACGCCGCCGGCGGTGGTGATGATGGTCGGCCTGCAGGGGTCGGGCAAGACCACGACCACCGCGAAGATCGCCAAGAGGCTGACCGAGCGCGAGCGCAAGAAGGTGCTGATGGCGTCGCTCGACGTCCAGCGCCCGGCCGCGCAGGAGCAGCTCGCCGTCCTCGGCACGCAGATCAACGTCGCCACTTTGCCGATCGTCGCGGGCCAGCAGCCGGTCGACATCGCCCGGCGCGCGCTGAACGCGGCGAAGCTGCAGGGCTATGACGTGATCATGCTCGACACCGCCGGGCGCCTGCACGTCGATCAGGCCTTGATGGACGAGATGAAGGCGGTCGCGGACATCGCGACGCCGCACGAGATCCTGCTGGTGGTCGACTCGCTGACCGGCCAGGACGCGGTCAACGTCGCGAAGAGCTTCTCCGACCAGGTGGCGCTGACCGGCGTCGTGCTGACACGGATGGACGGCGATGCGCGTGGTGGCGCTGCGCTGTCGATGCGCGCGGTCACCGGCAAGCCGATCAAGTTCGCCGGCACCGGCGAAAAGCTCGACGCGCTCGAGCCGTTCCATCCCAGCCGCGTCGCCGGCCGCATCCTCGGCATGGGCGACGTCGTCAGCCTCGTCGAACGCGCCGCCGAGACGATCAAGCAGGACGAGGCCGAACATCTCGCCGCGCGGATGGCCAAGGGCCAGTTCGACCTCAACGATCTGCGCGCGCAGCTCAACCAGATGCGCCGGATGGGCGGCTTGGGCATGCTCGCCTCGATGCTGCCGGGCATCAAGAAGGTGCAGAATGCGATGGCCAACGGCCAGGTCGACGAGCGCATCCTCGGCCGGATGGACGCGATCATCGGCTCGATGACGCCGAAGGAGCGCGGCAAGCCCGAACTGCTCAACGCCAAGCGCAAGATCCGCGTCGCCAAGGGCAGCGGCACCACCGTCCAGGACGTCAACCGGCTGCTCAAGATGCACCAGGAAATGGCCGGCGCGATGAAGAAGCTCAAGAAGATGGGCGGGCTCAAGGGACTCGCCGGCATGCTGGGCGGCAAGGGCGGCGGCCTCGGCGACATGTTCGGCGGGGGAGGGGGCGGCGGCATGTCCCCGGGTGGCGGGCTGCCGGGTCTGCCCGGTGCCGGCCAGCCGGGACTGCCGCCCGGCTTTCAGAATTTCATGAAGAAGAAGTGATCGTTTTAACCTCATCGAATCAGTGAAGAAGGAAGTATCGAATGTCCGTTTCCATCCGTCTGTCGCGTGGCGGCTCCAAGAAGCGCCCTTATTATCGCATCGTCGTCGCCAATGCGCGCAGCCCGCGTGACGGCGCCTTCATCGAGAAGATCGGCACCTACAATCCGCTGCTGGCGAAGGACTCGCCCGATCGCATCAAGCTCGACGCCGATCGCGCCAAGCATTGGCTGAGCGTCGGCGCGCAGCCGACCGACCGCGTCGCCCGCTTCCTCGACGTCGCCGGCGTCAAGGAGCGCCCCGCGCGCAACAACCCGAAGAAGGGTGAGCCGGGCGAGAAGGCCAAGGAGCGCACCGAGGAGCGTGCGACCAAGGCGACCGAAGCCGCCGAGGCGGCCGCCGCCGCTGCTGCCGCAGCCGCCGCGCCCGCGGTCGAAGAGGCGCCCGCCGAGGAAGTGGCCGAGGGCTGATGCCTCTTAGCCCCTCCCCTTCAGGGGAGGGGTTGGGGTGGGGCTGGACGTCGAGCGCCAAGTTCGTCCCGTTCAGTCCCTCCCGACTCCCCCACCCCAACCCCTCCCCTGAAGGGGAGGGGCTTTGAAGGACGTCACGCTCGCCGCCGTCGTCGGTGCGCATGGCGTGACGGGCGAGGTGCGCCTCAAGCTGTTCGGCGAAGGGCCGGACAGCTTGAGGGCCTACAAATCCTTCGACGCCGCCGGCCGGACCCTGACGCTCAAATCGATCCGTCCCGGTCCGAACGGCGCGGTTGCGCGTTTCGCCGAAGTCGCCGACCGCAACGGGGCCGAGGCGCTGCGCGGCGTGGCGCTGACCGTCCCGCGTTCCGCTCTGCCGCCGTTGGCGGAGGGCGAATATTATCATGCCGACGTGATCGGCCTGCCGGCCGTATCGACCGATGGCGACGCGATCGGCATCGTCGTGGCGATCGAGAATTTCGGTGCCGGCGACGTGATCGAGATCGAGCGGCCGGGCGGCAAGCGCTTCATGGTGCCGATGCGTGACGAAGCGGTGCCCGAGTGGAATTCGCTCCGGCTCGTTGTCGCGACTGATTTCGTCGAGTGATCGGTGCTATCATTGCATTTCTGGCCGCGGCGAGCCGACCTGGATCGCACATGTGGCGCAATCGGCCACGCAAGCTCACCGGTGCAATGCCTTCCGGATGGCATCGTTCAATTCGGTCGGCGTGAACGGTTTGCTCACCGTGACGACGCCGTCGTTGAATAGCTCGCCATTGGCGCCATCGGCATAGCCGGTGATGATGATCGCCGCGAGATCGGGCCGGATCTTCCGCGCGCGCCTGATGATTTCGGCGCCCGACGCGTGCGGCATCGCATAGTCGCTGATGATCAGTTCGGCGCATTGGGGATCCGCCTCGAGGATCTCGAGGACCGTGGCCCCGTCGGCGGCGGTCGTCGGACAATGGCCGAGGTCTTCCAGCAACGCGGCCGTCGTCACGCGAACCGCGTCATGATCGTCCACAAGCAGGATCCGGACCGGACTGCCGTCACGGGGTAGCGCATCGCGCACGACGCCCTGACGCGCCAGTGTGTCGGCTCTGGCCGCCGGTAGCCACAATTCCACCTGCGTTCCCTCGCCCTCGGTGCTACGGATATGCATCGATCCGCCGGACTGGCTGGCAAATCCATAGACCATGCTCAGCCCAAGACCGGTGCCCTTGCCGACGGGCTTGGTCGTGAAAAACGGTTCCATGACGCGTTCGATGACGTCGACCGGAATCCCGCATCCCGTGTCCGAAACCGTCAGCACCACGTACCGGCCGGCCGCCAGCCCGAGATCGTTCGGCGTCGCGGCCGCTTCGTTCCGGCCCGAGATCCGGATCGTGCCGCCGTCCGGCATGGCATCGCGGGCGTTGATCGCCAGGTTCATCAGTGCCAGTTCGAGTTGCGCCTCGTCCGCATAGGGACTGTCGATGCCGGCCTCGACGTCCCAGACCACTTCCACCCGTCCGCCCAGCGTATGCGAGAGCAGGTCGCTGACGGCGTTGGCGAGGACCGAAACGTCGATCGCGGCCGGCTCGAGCTTCTGCTTGCGTGCGAAGGCGAGCAGGCGCGAGACCAGTTCGGTGCCCTGGGCCGCGGCGTGCTGCGTCATCTCGACGATCCTGCGATTCTCGTCCGATAGGGTCACGCGTCGCTCGATCATGCCGAGACCGCCGATCACGGCGGCCAGCAGATTGTTGAAATCATGGGCGATGCCGCCGGTGAGCTTGCCGATTGCATCCATTTTCCGGACATGCAGCAGCTGGACTTCGAGATCCTTGCGTTCGGTGATGTCGAGCAGCGTCCCCGCATATTCGATCGCCGTCCCGTCGGGGTCGCGCAGCATCACCGCCTGGTCGAGAAAGTGGCGATAGCGTCCGTCCGCGCACTGCCAGCGATATTCGACGCCGAACGACGATCCGGTCTTGCGCGACGCGAGTCCCGCCGCCACGCGCTCGCGGTCGTCGGGATGAAGGCGATCGTGCCACAAGGTCGGCGTCTTCAGCAAGTCTTCGAAGTCGAAGCCCGTCAGCGCGCGGAAATTGCCGCTGACGAATTTGGGCATTCGCGGTACCGCGTCGATAGCCTCGAGATAGAGAATGATCGGCAGGGACTGGATAATCGCGGCCTGGCGTTGCTCGGCCAGTCTCAGGCCATACTCTGCATTCTCGCGCTCGGCATTCGCCCTGAGATTGCAGTCGAGCAGGTCCTGCACGGCCTGAGCCTTGCTCTGGATCTCCTGATTCATCTTGAACAGGTCGACGAACACCGCAACCTTGGACTGCAGCACGATCGGCTCGACCGGCTTGAACACATAGTCGACCGCGCCCATCGAATAGCCGCGGATCAGATGTTTGACCTCCTTGTTGACGGCAGACAGGAAGATGATCGGAATGCGCTTGGTCTGCTCGCGCCCGCGGATCATCTGCGCCGTTTCGTAGCCATCCATGCCCGGCATGTAGACGTCGAGCAGGATGACCGCGAAGTCGCCCTTGAGCAAATGGCGCAAGGCTTCCTCGCCCGATTTCGCCACCACCACGTCGCCGACATCTTCGAGCACGGTCCGGATCGCCAGGAGATTATGTTCGTCGTCGTCGACGACGAGAATCCGGGCGCGGATCTCCGGGACTTTCGCTACGCTCTCCGGCCCGGCGGCAATGGCGACGGTCGCCTGGCTTGCCGTCATGGTTTTGCTGACCACCGCTCTAGTCCGCCGCCGCATCGGCGAACGTGGCCGAAATCGATCCGCGGTCCCGCGACCGTGCGACCCAGACCCTGAGCAAGGCGAGCAGCAGTTCGATATCGACCGGCTTGGCGATATAGTCCGAAGCACCCGCGTCGAGGCATTTCTGCCGATCGCCTTTCATCGCCTTGGCGGTCACCGCGATCAGCGGGATGTCGGCCAGATCGGGCAGCGCGCGGATGCGCTGCATGGTCTCATAGCCATCCATTTCCGGCATCATGATGTCGATCAGCGCGATGTCGACCCCAGGCGTCTGTTCGAGGATCAGGATTCCATCCTTGCCACCCTCGGCGTGGACGACGTCGACATCGTAGCTCTCCAGCACGCTGGTCAGTGAGTAGATATTGCGGATGTCGTCGTCGACGATGAGGATCTTCGCGCCGGCCAGTTCCGGAACGGCGGGCAGCCCCGTGGACGATTCCGGACTGTCGGCCAGCACCATGGTGGGGATCTTCGGGGCGCTGCGGATCGTACTGGCGAGGGTGCGGAACACCGCTTCCAGCTCGCCGCCCTGCGCCGGCTTCTCGGTCACGCCGAATGCGCCCATGCGCAACGCCGTCGCCAGCTTCTCGGCGCCCGAGATGATCTGGATCGGCAGGTTCATCGTCTGCGGATCGTGCAGCAGCAGATCCAGCAGCACGAAACCGTCAATGTCGGACAGGCCGAGATCGAGCGTGATCGCATTGGGCTGCAGCTTGCGCGCCAGCGTCAGCGTGCCGGCACCCGTCGTCGAGACGACGCCCTTGAGCCCCGCTTCGCGCGCGATGTCGAGCAGGATCGAGGCGAAGGTCGGATCGTCCTCGACGATCAGCACGAATGGCGCATCGCCCAGGGCGTCGCGATCGTCGGTGACGTCGAGCTGCGCCGGCAGCGCGTTCGGTACCATCGCGCCGCTATTGTCGTAGCGGGCGGTGGTCGCCCCGGTCACGCCGGCGGGGACCGGCTCCGCCTGCAGCGGCACGAACAGGGTGAATGTCGATCCTTCGTTCGGCGTCGAGCGCACCTGCAGTTCGCCGCCCAGCAACCGCGCGATTTCGCGGCTGATCGAAAGACCCAGTCCGGTGCCGCCATATTTGCGGCTGGTGGTGCCGTCGGCCTGCTGGAACGCCTCGAAGATCAGCTTCTGCTTGTCCTTGGGAATGCCGATGCCGGTATCGGTGACCGCGATCTCGATCGCCTGCTCGGCTGTGCGCAGCACCGGGTGATTGGTGCTCCAGCCCGCGCGCGCCGCGCGGACGGACAGAGTGACGCCGCCCTGCGCGGTGAACTTGAAGGCGTTCGACAGCAGATTGAGGACCACCTGCTGCAGCCTCTTCTCGTCGGTGCGGATCGCTGCGGGCAGTTCGGATCCGAACTCGACCTTGAAATCGAGATTCTTGTCGGCGGCGAGCTGTCGGAACGTCCGCTCCATATGCTGCTTCAATGCGTTCAGGCGCATGTCGCCGATTTCGATCGAGACCGTGCCCGATTCGATCTTCGACAGATCGAGAATGTCGTTGATCAGGTTCAACAGGTCCGATCCGGCCGAATTGATCGTTCGCGCGAACTCGGTCTGCTTCTCGTTGAGATTGCCCTGCGGATTGTCGGCGAGCAATTTCGAGAGGATCAGCAGCGAATTGAGCGGCGTGCGCAGCTCGTGACTCATGTTGGCGAGGAACTCGGACTTGTATTTCGATGTCAGCGCCAGCTGCTCGGCTTTCTCTTCGACCGCGCGCCGCGCCATTTCGATTTCGAGATTCTTCGCCTCGACCTGCTTCTTCTCGTTCTCCAGCAGCTGCGCTTTTTCCTGCAGTTCCTCGTTGGTTGCGTGGAGTTCTTCCTGCTTGGTCGTCAATTCGGTCTGGCGCGCCTGCAATTCCTGCGTCAGAAGCTGGGACTGCTTGAGCAGGCCCTCGGTCCGCATCGTCGCCGCGATCGTGTTGAGCACGATGCCGACCGACTCCATCAACTGGTCGAGGAAACTCTGGTGGGTCTCGTTGAACTCGCTGAACGATGCGAGTTCGATGACCGCCTTGACCTCGTCCTCGAACAGCGCCGGCAGGATGTTGACGTTGGCGGGCGCGGCATGGCCGAGGCCGGACCCGATCCGGATGAAATCGGCGGGAATGTTCTGCAGCAGGATCGGCCTTTTGTCGGCGGCGGCCTGGCCGACGAGGCCCTCGCGCAGCTTGAATTCGGGCTTCAACTCGTTGCGGTTCTCGGCACCGTAGGTCGCCGCGAGTTCCAGGATGGTCTCATCCGCTTCGCGCTTGGTGACGTAGAAAACGCCATATTGCGCGTTCACCAGCGGCGCGAGTTCCGACATGATCAGGTTGGACACCGTCGTCAGGTCGCGCTCGCCCTGCAGCATCCGCGAGAAGCGCGCGAGGTTGGTCTTCAGCCAATCCTGCTCGGCGTTCTTGAGCGTCTGTTCCTTCAGGTTGCGGATCATCTCGTTGATATTGTCCTTGAGCGACGCCATCTCGCCCGAGGCCTCGACCGCGATCGACCGGGTCAGGTCGCCCTTGGTCACCGCCGTCGCCACGTCGGCGATCGAGCGCACCTGGTTGGTCAGATTGGCGGCGAGCTGGTTGACGTTGTCGGTCAGGTCGCGCCACAGCCCGGCCGCTCCCGGAACGCGCGCCTGTCCGCCCAGCCGCCCCTCGATGCCGACCTCGCGCGCCATGTTGGTCACCTGGTCGCCGAAGGTCGAGAGCGTCTCGATCATGCCGTTGATCGTGTCGGCGAGCGCGGCGATCTCGCCCTTCGCGTCGACCGCAAGCTTGCGCTTGAGATTGCCCTGCGCGACCGCGGTCACCACGTCGGCGATGCCGCGCACCTGGTTGGTGAGATTGGTCGCCATCAGATTGACGTTGTCGGTCAGGTCCTTCCACGTGCCGCCGACGCCGGGCACCTGTGCCTGGCCGCCCAATTTTCCTTCGGTGCCGACCTCGCGCGCGACGCGCGTCACTTCCGAAGCGAAGCCGTTGAGCTGATCGACCATCACGTTGATCGTATTCTTGAGCTCCAGGATCTCGCCCTTCACGTCGACCGTGATCTTCTTCGACAGGTCGCCCTTGGCCACCGCCGTCGTCACCTCGGCGATGTTGCGGACCTGGCCGGTGAGATTGTCGGCCATCAGGTTGACGTTGTCGGTCAAATCCTTCCACGTGCCGGCGACGCCGCGGACCTGCGCCTGGCCGCCCAATTTGCCCTCGGTGCCGACCTCGCGCGCGACCCGCGTCACTTCGGAGGCAAAGCTGTTGAGCTGGTCGACCATCGTGTTGATGGTGTTCTTCAGTTCGAGAATCTCGCCCTTCACGTCGACCGTGATCTTCTTCGACAGATCGCCGAGCGCCACGGCGGTCGTCACCTCGGCGATGTTGCGGACCTGGCCGGTCAGGTTCGCCGCCAGCTCGTTGACATTGTCGGTCAAATCCTTCCACGTGCCGCCGACACCCTCGACCTTGGCCTGGCCGCCGAGCTTGCCTTCGGAGCCAACTTCGCGCGCCACGCGGGTCACTTCGGAAGCGAAGCTGTTGAGCTGGTCGACCATCACGTTGATGGTGTCTTTCAGCTCGAGGATCTCGCCCTTCACGTCGACCGTGATCTTCTTCGAAAGATCGCCGCGCGCCACGGCGGTGGTCACCTCGGCGATGTTGCGGACCTGGCCGGTCAGATTGCCGGCCATCAGATTGACGTTGTCGGTCAGGTCCTTCCAGGTGCCGGCGACGCCCTCGACCTGCGCCTGGCCGCCGAGCTTGCCCTCCGAACCCACTTCGCGCGCCACGCGCGTCACCTCGGAGGCGAAGCCGTTGAGCTGGTCGACCATCACGTTGATCGTGTTCTTGAGTTCGAGGATCTCGCCCTTCACGTCGACCGTGATCTTCTTTGAAAGATCGCCGCGTGCCACCGCGGTCGTCACTTCGGCGATATTGCGGACCTGGCCGGTCAGGTTCGCCGCCATCAAATTCACATTGTCGGTCAGATCGGCCCATGTGCCCGCGACGCCCGGCACCTTGGCCTGGCCGCCGAGATTGCCTTCGGTGCCGACCTCGCGGGCGACGCGCGTGACCTCCGAGGCAAAGCCGTTGAGCTGGTCGACCATCGTGTTGATCGTGTTCTTGAGTTCGAGGATCTCGCCCTTCACGTCGACCGTGATCTTCTTGGACAGGTCGCCCGACGCCACCGCCGTCGTCACCTCGGCGATGTTGCGGACCTGGCCGGTGAGGTTGTCGGCCATCAGATTGACGTTGTCGGTCAAATCCTTCCACGTGCCGCCGACGCCCGGCACCTGCGCCTGGCCGCCCAACTTGCCTTCGGTGCCGACCTCGCGCGCGACGCGCGTCACTTCGGACGCGAAGCCGTTGAGCTGGTCGACCATCGTGTTGATCGTGTTCTTGAGCTCGAGGATCTCGCCTTTCACGTCGACGGTGATCTTCTTGGAGAGATCGCCCGATGCCACCGCGGTGGTCACTTCGGCGATGTTGCGGACCTGACCGGTCAGGTTGTCGGCCATCAGGTTGACGTTGTCGGTCAGGTCCTTCCAGGTGCCGGCGACGCCTTCCACGCGCGCCTGGCCGCCGAGCTTGCCCTCGGTGCCGACCTCGCGGGCGACGCGGGTGACCTCCGATGCGAAGCTGTTGAGCTGATCGACCATCGTGTTGATCGTGTTCTTGAGCTCGAGGATTTCACCCTTCACCTCGACGGTGATCTTCTTCGAGAGATCGCCCGACGCCACGGCGGTCGTCACCTCGGCGATGTTGCGGACCTGCCCCGTGAGGTTGGTCGCCATCGCGTTGACGTTGTCGGTCAGGTCCTTCCAGGTGCCGGCCACGCCCTTGACCGTCGCCTGACCGCCCAGTTTGCCCTCGGTGCCCACTTCGCGCGCGACGCGCGTCACTTCCGAGGCGAAGGAGGCGAGTTGCTCGACCATCGTGTTGACGACCTTGCCGATGCGCAGGAACTCGCCGCGCAGTGCCCGGCCGTCGATCTCGACCGTCATCGATTGCGACAGGTCGCCCTTGGCGACGGCGCCGATCACGCGCGCGACCTCGGCGGTCGGCTGCACCATGTCTTCGATCAGTTCGTTGACCGACCGGATTGCGCGTTCCCAGCCGCCGGTCGCGGTCTTGACGCGCCCGCGCTCGGTGATCTTGCCTTCCTTGCCGACGACCTTCGACAGGCGCTCGAACTCGTCGGTCATCTGCCCGTTGAGTCCGACGACCTCGTTGAAGAGCCGGGCGAGTTCGGCGTCCGGGCCGGCCAAGTCCTCGGGCAACCGGGTGGTGAAATCGCCGCGCCGCAGGCTTCGAAGCGCGGCGACGATTTGACGACGGTCCAGGGTTTCGAATTGCGCTTCGATATTCAACTGATGCTCCTGGTCTCCCCCGCCCGGCCGGGCCCCCGCCCTCGGCGCGAAACATAACCTCCGCACTGTAAACCGCTACTTAAATTTCAGCTGGGCGCCAACGCAGCACGGTCTGGCCGAGCAGCGGGATTTGTCGCCGTCACGCCCGTAAGCGGCTGAGTGAACACACTATGTCCGGTACGCCGTCGGTAACGTGGCGAGTGCCGCACGCGCTGAATTGTGGACATGCGTTGTATCCCTATGATGACCGATCCTTGCCACGATCGCGCGCGCCGACGATCGCTCCACACTCTAAGAGCAGGCACGGCTTGCCACCTGGATCGGGAACCGCAGATGAATGAGGATGAGACCCAATCGACGATCCGAGCCGTGTTCGCGATCGATGACCGTCGCCGTGCCGCGAGCGTCGCGGGCGACGTCGAAACCTAGTGCGATATCCTGGCGCCCGATTTCACCTACATCCACAACACCGGATTTCGTGAGGGAAGGGCGGCCTATCTTGCGCGCATGCGCGACGCGCAGGTCGAGATCGTCGCAATGGACCGCTTGTTCGCAAGCGGAGTTATCGCAGGCCGCGTGGTGTTGATCGATGGCGAGGCTTCGATGACCTACCGCATGCCGCCATCGGCACCACCGGTGACGTTCACGTCGCTCTATCTTGCGGTCTGGGAGTCGATCGAGGGGCGGTGGCAGATCAGGGCCTATGCCTCGACGCTGAAGCAGGCCGACTAATCCGGTCGCCGATAGACCGTGCCGTCCTTCATCACGAATGTGACCGCGCGGATTGCCGCAATCGCGCGGGTCGGATCGCCGGTGACCGCAACGAGATCCGCGAGCAATCCCGGCTTCACCGCGCCAAGCCGGTCGCCGATGCCGAACACCTTCGCATTGCCCGATGTCGCGGCAATCAGCACCTCGGCCGCGGGCATGCCGGCGGCGGCCATCAGTTCGGGCTCGCGCGCATTGTCGCCATGCGCGAACACGCCGACGTCGCCGCCGACGCACAGCGCCACGCCCGCCGCCCGCGCCGCGGCGAAGGCGGTCCGCGCCGCGGCGACCCGTGGCGGTGCCGGATCGCTACCAGTCCAGCCGCGATAGCGCGCAATGGCGTCGGTCGCGGCGAGGGTGGGGCAATAGCCGGTGCCGTGCGCGCGCATCAGCCGGAAGATTTCGGGCGTGCCCTCGTCGCCATGCTCGATCGTGTCGGCACCCGCGAGGACGGCGCGGCGCATGCCCTCGGCGGTGGTCGCGTGGACCGCGACGTCGCGGCCGGCGCCATGCGCGGCCTCGACCGCGGCGGTCAGTTCGGCGAGCGAAAATGTCGGCCGGCTCGGTTCGCCGGGACCCCAGCGATAATCGCCATAGAGTTTGACGACGTCGGCGCCGGCACCGAGCTGGTGGCGGACGGCGGTGACGAGCATCGGTCCGTCGGCTTCCTCGGCACCGAGCGGTATCGCGACGCCGGGCTCGAATCCCTTTGGACCATATGCCCCGGGCGCGACCAGCGCGCGTGTGGCGACCAGCATGCGAGGACCCGGAATGATGCCCTGCTCGATCGCCTGTTTCAGCCCGACATCGGCATAGCCGGCGCCTTCGGTGCCGAGATCGCGCACCGTCGTGAAACCCGCCATCAAAGTGGCGCGGGCAGCGACCGTCGCGCGCGCCGTGCGCAACGCCAGCGGCTCGTGCAGCACCTGATCGTCCCAGGGCGTTTCATTGTAGGGATGGAGGAACAGATGCGAATGGCCCTCGATCATGCCTGGCATCAGGGTCGTTCCGGGGAGCGCGATCACGATGGCGCCGGCCGGCGCTGCTATGTCGGGTCCGACCGCCTCGATGCGGTCGCCGCGGACCAGCACGGACCAGCCCTCATGCGGTTTCGGATCGACGCCATCGAACAGGCGGGCCGGTTTCAACAGCGTGATTGCGGCCGGCGGGGTCTCGGCGGCGGCCGGCGCGATCCAGGCCAGCGCCGTCGCCACCATCATGATCAGCCGTCGCATTGCATTTCCCCTTTCGCGTTCAGTCCCTTGCCTGTCGCCCGGCGTCAATGGTCAGGCCAGACGCGGCCGACATTCTCCATCCCAACCGCGATCCCTGCCTCACGCTGGACACGCCGCGCACCCGCTGCCAAATGTTGCACTTCAGCTTCAACCAGAATGATTTAGCCCAGTAGGAGTGCCGCGATGCTGCGTTTGACCCTTTCGGCCCTCCTGCTCCTTGGCACGACCGCCATCGCCCACGCCGAGCCGTCGGCCGATGGTCCGGTCCGCACCTTCACCGGCAGCGATTTGTTCGCGCTGGAAATGGCGAGCGATCCGCAGATCAGCCCGGACGGCAGCCGCATCGCCTATGTCCGCCGGTCGAACGACATCATGACCGATCGCGCGAAGTCGACGATCTGGCTGGTCGACGTCAAGAGCGGCGCGCAGACGCCGTTAATCTCCGGCGCCGGCGGCAGCCTGCCGCGCTGGTCGCCCGACGGCACCCGGCTGGCCTATATTTCGGGGGGCGGCGAGGGCGAGGCGCCGCAGCTTGCGGTGCACTGGCTGGCGGCCGGCACGACGGCGCGGCTGACCGGCCTTCCCGATACCCCGGGCAGCATCGCCTGGTCCCCCGATGGGCACATGATCGCCTATACCGTCACGGTCCCCGGCGACGGCACGACCTTGGGCAAGGCGCCGCCGAAGCCCGAGGGCGCCAATTGGGCGAAGCCGATCGAGGTGATCGACCGCATCACCTATCGCGCCGATGGCGGCGGCTATATCAAGCCCGGCTATGATCATGTCTTCGTCGTGCCCGCCGACGGCGGTGCCGCGCGGCAGCTGACCTTCGGCCGCTTCGACGATTTCGGGCCACTGTCGTGGACACCCGATGGGCGCGCGATCCTGTTCGGCGCGGTGCGCGGCAAGGATGCCGAGCGCGACTTCAACAATTCGGAGGTGATCGCTGTCGACGTGGCCAGCGGCGCGCTGACGACGCTCACCAGCCGCGACGGTCCGGACCAGCAGCCGGTCGTCTCGCCCGATGGCAGCCGCATTGCCTGGCTCGGCTATGACGACACCCGCCGCAGCTATGAGAATGCCGAACTCTATGTCGGCAATCGCGACGGCAGCGGCGCGCGTTCGCTGACCGCGTCGCTCGACCGCAGCATCGACGATGCGCGCTGGGCGGCGGACGGGCGCAGCCTGTTCGTTTCCTATGACGACAAGGGCGTGAAGCTGGTCGGCCGCGTCGGGCTCGACGGGCGGATCACGCCGGTCGCCACGGGACTGGCGGGTGGCGGGCTCGACCGGCCCTATACCGGTGGCGACTTCTCGGTCTCGAAGGGCGGCACCATTGCCTATACCGGCGGCGATTCGCTGCATCCCGCCGACGTCTACGTCGCCGACGGCCGCTCGGGCCGGCGCCTGACCCGGCTCAACGATGCGCTGCTGGCGGCGAAATCGCTGGGGCAGGTCCGCAAGCTGCCGGTCACCGCGCGCGACGGACGGTCGATCGACGCGTGGCTGGTGACGCCGCCGAACTATGTCGAGGGCCGGCGGGTGCCGATGATCCTCGAAATCCATGGCGGCCCGCACAGTGCCTATGGCCCGTCCTTCTCGACCGACGACCAGCTCTACGCCGCAGCCGGCTATGCCGTGCTCTACACCAACCCGCGCGGCAGCACCTCGTACGGTGAGGATTTCGCCAACCTGATCAACAAGAAATATCCGTCGGAGGATTATGACGATCTGATGGCCGCGGTCGACGCATCGATCGCCGCCGGCATCGTCGATCCAGACAATCTGTTCGTCACCGGCGGTTCGGGCGGCGGCGTCCTGACCGCCTGGATCGTCGGCAAGACCGACCGCTTCAAGGCGGCGGCCACGCAGAAGCCGGTGATCAACTGGATCAGCGAGGCGCTGACGATGGACGCGACTTTGTTCACGTCGCGCTACTGGTTCGCGAAGCTGCCGTGGGAGGATCCGATGTCCTACTGGAACCGCTCGCCGCTGTCGCTGGTCGGCAATGTCGTCACGCCGACGCTCGTAGTGGTCGGCTCGAACGACTATCGCACGCCGGTCAGCGAGGCCGAGCAATATTATGCCGCGCTGCAGATCAAGGGCGTGCCGACCGCGCTGGTCAAGATCCCCGACGCGAGCCATGGCGGTATCGCCGCGCGGCCGTCGCAGTCGGCGGCCAAGGCGTCGGCGATCCTGGCGTGGTTCGACAGATATCGGAAGGCGCCGGCGGCGAGTGCGCCGGTCGCGAGTCGGCCATGAGCCCAGGTTGAATGCGGGCAAATCAGGCGCTGCCGACCGGCGACCTGCGATCTGGCCGATGCATTTGTCGCTGGCGAGCGCGCGACCGCAGGTCTAACGCGTCGGCGGGACATGCCGATGGCAGGACAGGACGTGGCGCGAATGCGCGATCAGCCTATGCTGGTGCTCGACGACGGGAGCGATCGGCCGGTGCTGCCATGGCGCTTCGTGGTCGGCGTGCTGCTGCATTGCATCATCCCGGCCTGGCTCATCACCCTCGTTTGCGCGATCGTGCTGACGGGGCCGGCAAGCCTGACCACTGCCGGCATGGCGGATGTCGCGCTGTCGGCGAGCTTGAAGTTCCTCGCCGTCTATGGCCTGCTGGTCCTCGTCGCGGCGCTGCTCGCGCGACTCGTCGATCCGGCACTGCGCCGCCGCCGCGCCAGGCGCTTCGCACGCGATCCGGCGGCCGCGGCGATCCGGTCGGCGCGTTGCCTGAAACGCGCCACGGCGACCATCGCCCGCGTCTCGACCGGCGCTGCATCAAGCCGGCTGGGTGATACGGTCGCCGCGATCGGCCGCGCGTCGTGGCGTCACGAGTATCCTCGCTACCAGGCCCTGTCGGCCGATCTCGACCAGGCCGCGCAGGTCTTTGCGACCGCTTGCGCATCGGCCACGCCAGACCGGCAACCGCAAATCGTTGCGCTCGCGGAAACCGCGTTCGACCATATCCTGCAAAACCTGCACGCGCTTTCCGCCGACCGCAGCCGGCTCGACGAAGGAGACGCCCGCACGATCGCCGGTTACATCGATCTGCGCTACGGCGATCCCGATCCCGCCGATCTTGCTGGACGTCTGCCGCACTGAGGCTTATTTTGGCGCCTGGGTCCGCGGCATGTGCCGCACGCGACCCGGTCTTGAGGACACAAGTTCACATGAACAGTCTGTACATGCTCGGCGCGTGGGCGGCCGTGCTCGTCGTCATGCTCGTCTTGCTGATCGCATCCAGATGCGTGCGTTACGTCAGCAACAATCGCGTCGCGGTCGTCGAAAAACTATGGAGCCGCCGCGGTTCGATCGCCGGTGGCCTGATCGCGCTGGAAGGCGAGGCGGGTTATCAGCCCGACGTGTTGCGCGGCGGCTATCACTTCTTCTTTCCGTTTCAATACCATATCCACACGCAGCCGCTGGTGACGATCCCGCAGGGGCAGATCGGCTATGTCTTCGCACGTGACGGTGCGCCGCTCGAGCCGACCCAGACGCTCGCCAGCAACATCCGCACCGCCGATTTCCTCGACGTCCGCCGCTTCCTCAACGATGGCGGCCAGAAGGGGCCGCAGCGCACGATCCTGCGCGAGGGCACCTATGCGATCAACACCGCCCAGTTCGTGATCCTGACCCAGGAGCGGATCTACGGCGTCAAGCTGGAAGGCAGCGACGAGTCGCTGTTCGCCGAGATGCACGGCATCATCGACAAGCGCGCCGGCTTCGAGGCGGTGGTGCTCAAGGATGCCGACGACATGATCGGCGTCGTCACAGTGCATGATGGCCCGGCGCTGACCGCCGACCAGATCATCGCGCCGCAGGTCGGCACCGACCAGAATGCGGTCGCCAGCTTCCACAACAGCTTCCAGGATCCGGAGAAGTTCATCGCCGCCGGCGGCCGTCGCGGCCGCCAGCTCCAGGTGCTGGTCGAGGGCAGCTATTTCATCAATCGGCTGTTCGCGACGGTGGAGAAGGTCGCCAAGACGATCATCGAGGTCGGTCATGTCGGCGTCGTGATCTCCTACACCGGCGAGACCGGCATCGACACGTCGGGCGACGAATATCGCCATGGCGAGATGGTCGACCGCGGCAGTCGCGGCGTCTGGAGCGAGCCTTTGCTGCCGGGCAAATATGCGTTCAACACTTATGCCGGCAAGATCATCATCGTGCCGACCACCAACTTCATCCTGAAATGGGACCAGGACACCACCGGCCAGCACAAGCTCGACGAAAATCTGTCCGAGGTTTCGCTGATCACGCGCGACGCGTTCGAGCCGATCCTGCCGCTCTCGGTCGTCGTTCATATCGACTATCGCAAGGCGCCGCTGGTGATCCAGCGCTTCGGCGATATCAAGAAACTGGTCGAACAGACGCTCGATCCGATGGTCTCGGCCTATTTCAAGAACGTCGCGCAGACCCGCACTTTGATCGAACTACTGCAGGAACGCAGCGACATCCAGGAACAGGCGGGCAGCGAGATGCGCGCCAAGTTCGCCGGCTACAGCCTCGAACTGCAGGAGGTGCTGATCGGCACGCCGCGCGCGGCGCCGGGCAACGACCAGATCGAACAGGTCCTCCAGCAGCTCCGCCAGCGCCAGGTCGCCGAGGAGCGGGTGACGACCTACAAGAAGCAGCAGATCGCCGCCGAGGGCGAGAAGGACCTGCGCGAGGCGGAGGCGCGCGCGCACCAGCAGACGGTGATCACCGAATCCGAACTGTCGATCACCGTGCAGGAGAATCAGGGCAAGGCCTCGCTCAAGCGCGCGACGCAGGAGGCGGAGCAGACCCGCACGATGGCGCGGGCGGAATCGGATCGCATCCGCATCATCGGCGAAGGCGAGGCGGCCAAGATCGTGGCGCTCGCCGGCGCCGATGCCGATCGCATCACCCGCACCGGCCTCGCGCTCGCCGAAACGATCGAGAAGCAGGCGGCCGCTTCGGGCGGCGCGCAGTTCCAGCTCACGCGCCGGGTCGTCGAGCGTATCGCCGAGGCGCTCGAGAAATCGGGCGTGGACATTGTCCCGCGCGTGCAGATCAGCAGCGGCGGCAATGGCGGCGAGGGCGGTGGCGCCGCGATGCTGCAGGCGCTGATCGGGATGATGCTGTCGGAGAAGGGTGTGGGCATGCTGTCGGATCCGGTCGCAGCGAACGATGGCGACGACAGGACCGGGGTGGCGGCGGAGTAGATACGCGGCGAGGAGCAGGGTGCAGTCGGTCGCTCACGCCTTTCCAGGCGCCGCGCGATGGGGCGCGGCGCCTGTAAAACATCGAAGCGACCGGCCTTCGTCAGCTCACCCGCGCACCCGCTATATCCACCGTGCTCTGACGGGAGCGAGAAGGGCCGGCGTCAGTCACCCGACCGTCACCCCGACTCAGAGAACGTTCAAGATCCGCTGATGCGCGCTCCGATCACCGCCAACCGATCTCCGGCTGGTGACCCCTACGGGAATCGAACCCGTGTTTTCGCCGTGAGAGGGCGACGTCCTAACCGCTAGACGAAGGGGCCGCGGCTGCGCGAGCGGCGTCCCTATGCGGGGGCGGGGCTTTCGTCAAGGGGTGACGCAAGCCCCGATTGCCGCCGCTCAATAGGGCCAGGGCTGGCCATAATAGCCATAGACCTCGCGGCCGTAGCTGTCGTCAAAGGCCGGCTCACGGTCCTCGGAAAAACGCGGCGCGCCTTCGAGCAATTTGGGATCGAGATCGACGACATAGCCGCCGCGGCTGGTGTCGTAGTTCAGCACACCCCACGGCAGCGGATAATGTTCGCGGCCGAGGCCGAACATGCCGCCGAACGACAGCACGGCATAGTCGACCTTGCCCGATCGCTTGTCGACCATGAAGCGGCTGACGGTGCCGAGCTTCTCGCCGGCGCGATTGAACACGCTGGTGCCTTCCACCTTGTCGGACGCGATCAGATTGTGGGTTTCCTGGGTGGCGATATTGGTCATGTGAACCTCCATATGCTCCACCCTGAACGGCTCGGGTGTCTGGAGGTTGCACAGTTCGACCCGCCACGCAGGGCGTTCCGCCGATGCTGGTGGTTTGCGCCGCGATGCTGTAGCATGACGGCGCTGCTCCACCCCGGGTCAGGGCGTTGGCCAGCGGGCTCGAACGCGAACGAGGAGCGGGACATGGCCAAGGCCCAGAAGAAAAGCAGCAAGGAAATCCGCAAGCCCAAGAAGGAAGCGCCGCCGAAGCCCAACGCATCGAACCCTTCCCAGAAGGGCAATCCGGTCGCCGGGGCGATCAAGAAGGGTTGAACCGCGAGCCGGCATCGCCCGGCCCGCAAGAGTCCGCCGCCGCCGGCCACAACCGCCGGTTGCGACCGGACGACATATTTCGAACGGGACAGCCCATGCAACCCTCCTCGATCCTGTGCCGCGCGCAGGAAGCGGCGCAGCGATCGCGCGCGGCCGCCGCGACGCTGGACAATGTCCGCCGGCAGGCGACCAAAGCCGCCGACGCGTGGGCCAAGGAAGCGATCGACGCCGAACAGCGCGAGACCAGGCTGGCGCGCAGCCGTATCGTCGCGGGCGAAGCGGCCGGTCGGCGCGCTGCGCTCGGTATGGTGGACGACAAAGCCGAAAACGACGACGATATCGACGACGGCTCCGATTTTCCCGATGTCGAAGCGATGGAGGACTGATCGCGGGATCGCCGCACCTTATCATTGTTTTCCCGGCGACCTTCCCCATATCGTCACGGCTTACGTCGCCTGCGACGGAATCAGACGCGCATCTGCGGATTTTTCCCAATCACGCTTCCACGCTCCGCCCGCATGTCGCGGGCGGACACCGAATGTTTCGTGAAAGGGACACTCATGCCGATCGGCCTCGTGAAATTCTTCAATATCGACAAGGGCTTTGGCTTCATTTCGCCGGAAGGCGGCGGGACCGACGCGTTCGTCCACATCAGCGCCGTCGAGCGCGCCGGCATGTCGACGCTGCAGCCCAACCAGCGCCTGTCCTATGACATGGAGGAAGGCCAGCGCGGCAAGTCCTCGGCGGTTAACCTCAAGGCCGCCTGAGGCTGCCATAACCCTCTCCCGCTTGCGGGAGAGGGACAGACCCGCGCAGCGGGTCAGGGTGAGGGCCTGAAGGGCGAGACCCGCTCAGGCCCTCACCACCCTCGCCGCCTTCGGCGGTGAGCAGGTCGGGATTGCCCCCGGCAATCCCTGGCCATGCCGGGGGCATGGCCACCTGCTCACCCCTCTCCCGCAAGCGGTAGAGGGCAGGGCTGCGCCTACGCAGCCGCCTTGCGCCGCTGCTTCAATTCCTGGTTCAGCATCTCCGCCAGCAGGAACGCCAGCTCCAGGCTCTGGCCCGCGTTGAGGCGCGGGTCGCAGTGGGTGTGGTAGCGGTCGGCCAAGCTCTGCTCGGTCACGTCGATCGCGCCGCCGGTGCACTCGGTCACGTTCTGGCCGGTCATCTCGGCATGGATGCCGCCGGCATGCGTGCCCTCGGCGCGGTGGACGGCGAAGAAGCCGCGCACCTCCGCGAGGATCCGCTCGAACGGCCGCGTCTTGTAGCCGTTGGCGGCCTTGATGACATTGCCGTGCATCGGGTCGCAGCTCCACACCACCGGATGGCCCTCGCGTGTCACCGCGCGGATCAGCCTGGGCAGATTGGCCTCGATCTTGTCGTGGCCGTAGCGCGTGATCAACGTCATCCGGCCGGCGACGCGGCCGGGGTTGAGCGTGTCGAGCAGGCGCAGCAGCATTTCAGGATCGAGGCTCGGGCCGCATTTGACGCCGATCGGATTGCCGATGCCGCGCAGGAACTCGACATGCGCCGATCCTTCGAAGCGCGTGCGGTCGCCGATCCACAGCATGTGTGCGCTGGTGTCGTACCAGTCGTTGGTCAGCGAATCCTGCCGCGTCATCGCCTGCTCGAACTGGAGCAGCAGCGCCTCGTGGCTGGTGTAGAATTTGGTCGCCTTCAGTTGCGGCACGGTGTCGGGATTGATCCCGCAGGCAGCCATGAAGTCGAGCGCCTCGCCGATCCGGTCGGCGACCTCGCTATATTTCTTCGACCACGGGCTGCGGCCCATGAATTCGTGCGTCCAGGCATGGACCTGGTGGAGATTGGCATAACCGCCCTGCGCGAACGCGCGCAGCAGGTTGAGCGTCGCCGCCGACTGATTGTAGCCACGGATCATCCGCCGCGGATCGGGGATCCGCCCCTCGGGCGTGAAAGCGATGTCGTTGACATTGTCGCCGCGATAGGAGGGCAGCGAGACGCCGCCGATCTCCTCCATGTCGGCCGAGCGCGGCTTGGCGAACTGCCCGGCCATGCGGCCGACCTTCACGATCGGCAGCTTCGACGCATAGGTCAGCACCACCGACATCTGCAGGATCACGCGGAACGTGTCGCGGATATTGTTGGGATGGAATTCGGCGAAGCTCTCGGCGCAATCGCCGCCCTGCAGCAGGAACGCCTTGCCGTTGGCGACCTCGGCGAGGTCGGCGGTCAGGTCGCGCGCCTCGCCCGCAAACACCAAAGGCGGATAGGAGACGAGCTCGCGCTCGGCCTCGGCCAGCGCCGCCGCGTCGGGATAGGTCGGGAGCTGGCGCGCCTCGTGGGCTTTCCAGCTGTCGGGCGTCCAGTTCGCCGCCATGATGATGTTCGCTTTGCCTCGATTTCGTGGGGCCAAAGCCCATGCGCCGGTTGCGCCGGGGAGGCAAGCGCTCAGCCGGCGCAGGCCGAGCGAAAGCTGCGCATCGTGGCCGATGGACCACGCGCGCGCGGCGGAAAAGCGTTGCCGGCGCGAAAGGAAGTTTCGAGCGCGTCAAGAATTTGTGTCGCCGCATCGCCGGTGCCGAACGCGAAACCGGGGCGCGTCATCGCCGCATGCGTGACGGGATCGTCGAGCAACCGCGTCGCTTCGGCGAGGATCCGGTCCGGATCGCTGCCGACCAGCCGTGCGTGACCACCGGCGATCGCCTCGGGTCGCTCGGTCTCCGCGCGCATCACCAGCAGCGGCGTGCCGAACGCCGGCGCTTCCTCCTGCAGCCCGCCGCTGTCCGACAGCACGAGATGGGCGTCGCGGATCGCGGCGAGCGTGGCGGGATAGTCGATCGGCGGCATCAGCCGGATGTGGCGATGGCCGGACAGCGCGGCGACGATCGGGATGCGGATCTGCGGATTGGGATGCAGCGGCATCAGGATCGTCACGTCGCCGCGGTCCGCCAGCGTGCGGATCGCCGCGCAGATGCCGAGCAAAGGCGCGCCGAAATTCTCACGGCGATGGCAGGTGACGAACATCGTGCGCGGCGCGTCGGGCGTCGGCGGCGGCAGGCGGCGGACGACGTGGCGCAGAGCATCGATGCCGCTATTGCCGGTCACGTGGATCGCGCCGGGCAGGCCGGCAAGATTGGCCGCGTTGCCGGCCGTCGGCGCGAACAGCCACGTCGCCACCGCATCGATCGCCACGCGGTTGCGCTCCTCGGGCCAGGGGCGCCGGGGAACGTGGGTGCGCAGCCCGGCCTCGACATGCCCGACCGGGATGGCGAGATCGTTCGCGGCCAGCGCGGCGGCATAAGCGCTGTTGGTGTCGCCCTGCACGAGCACGAGATCGGGCGGATCGCTCGTCAGATGGCGGGCGATGCCGGCGCGCAGAACCGCGACCTGCGCGTCGAGCGACAGTCCCGGCTGACCGAGACCGAGGTTCATGTCGACCGCGAGACCGAAGACGGCAAGGGCGTCGTCGAACAGCGCCGCGTGCTGGCCGGTCGCGACGATCCTGTGATCGATGCGCGCCCGCCGGCGCGCAGCGAGCGCGACCGGCGCGATCTTGATCGCCTCAGGTCGCGTACCGACGATGCTGGTGATTCGAGTGGGGGTCATGCGTCTCTTCATCCTCCCTGTCGCAAAGCGACGGGGAGGATGAAGCATCGTCCTCACGCCCCCGTGATACCCAGCTGCTGCGCCGACGCCCGCAGCCGGGTCTGCGTCGCGCTGTCGTTGCCGAACGCCGCGAGCGCGGCCTGCAGCGCGGTCGCGGCCTTGGCCTCCTCGCCCAGCACCATCCGCGAGCGCATCAGCCGGATCCAGCCGGCCTCGTCGCGCGGATTGGCCTTCAGCCTGGCCTCGAGTCCGTCGACCATCTGGTTGACCATTGCCTCCTGCTGGCCTGGCGGCAGCTTGGTGGCGGCACCCATCTGCTCGCGAGTCGGCCCCGGGATCGCGTCGGTCGCGGTCGAAGGCAGCGGCGCGGCGGGACGGATCGCGGCGAGCTGGTCCTTGATGTCGATCTTCGCCTCCGCCGCGACGTCGGTGATCCGTTCGCGCAGGCCCTGCTCCCAGTCGGCGCCCGGCGGCGATTCCTTCAGCAGCACCAGCCAGGTGTCGACCGCGCCCTGCTTGTCGCCGCGATAATATTTTTCGACGCCCAGATAATAGCGTGCACGGGCATCCTTGGGGTCCTTCTGCAGCGCGGTGTTGAACGCCGCGAGCGCGTCGGGCGGCACCTTGTCGCCGGCGGCATAGACCAACGCCTCGCCCTTGGCCGACCAGTTCTCGACATTGTCGGGCGCCAGCTTGGTCGCCCGGTCATAGGCGGTCGCGGCCTCGGCATAGCGTTCGGTCACCATGAACGACCGCCCCAGCAGGCTCCAGCCGGCGGCATCTTCGGGATTCGTCTTCAGCCGCGCCTCGAGCTTGCCGATCATCGAGTCGACATCGCCGGCCTGCGCGTCGCCGCCGGCCATCGCGGCCGCGGCGGACGGCTTCGCGGCGGCCGAATCACCGCCACGACTCTTGAAAATCGCCACGCCGATCGCGGCGATAGCGATCAAAGCCGCGAGGATCAGGGCGATTCTGCCGAACTTTGCGGTGCTGTTGCCCGCTTCCACGGCCGTGTCCGTCGCCATCCTCATACTCCGCTTGCGAATTTTCGATGGAGTGAGTCTAGCGGTAGCGAACAAAGATGGTAGAGTGATCGTCGGGGTCGCGCTCGATAAGCCAAGTCCGCTAACGGACGCTTGTGTTTCAAATGCCGTTCACACGGGGGGTGTTAGCGCGTGACCGACCTCTACCGGATCGCCATCGTCGGTTCCGGGCCTGCCGGGCTCAGTGCCGCTGCGCGTGCCGCGCAGCTCGGCTTGAGCCATGTGCTGCTCGAGAAGACCGACCATCTGTCCGACACGATCTGGAAATATCAGAAGGGCAAGCATGTGATGGCGACGCCGGCACAGCTCGTGCTGCGCTCGGACCTCGACTTCGAAGCCGGCAAGCGTGAGGCCGTGCTCGGCACGTGGGACAGCCAGACCGCCGGCCACAAGGCCAATGTGAAGCTGAACGCCGAAGTGTCGGCGATCACGGGCACGCAGGGCGATTTCGCACTGAAGCTGACCAGCGGCGAGACGATCCGCGCCGAGACCGTGATCCTCGCGCTCGGCACCCAGGGCAATCCGAACCTGATGCGCGTGCCGGGCGGCGATCTGCCGCACATCCAGTACACGCTCGCCGACCCCGGCGAATATGTCGACGAACATATCAGCGTGATCGGCGCGGGCGATGCCGGCATCGAGAATGCGCTCGGCCTCGCCGCCGATCCGGCGCAGCAGAACGTCGTCACCATCGTCAACCGCAGCTATGATTTCACGACCGCCAAGGACGCCAACATCAAGGCGTTGCTCGCGGCCGAGAATGCCGGGCGGATCACGATCCTGCGCGAGACCACGACGAGCAAGGTCGAGCCGGGCTGGATCACCTACGAGACCCGCGACGGCGAGAAGCGCGTGCGCTGCGACCGCGTGATCGCGCGCATGGGCTCGGCGCCGCCGCGCCGCTTCGTCGAGCAATGCGGCGCGGAGTTCGAGGTCAAAGACGGCAAGAAGGAGCGGGTGCCCGGCACTGGTATCCTGTTCACCAGCGAGGAGCGCGTTTCCTATCCGGAACTGTCGCGGACGTTCGAATCGTCGGTGCCGGGCATCTATGTGATCGGTGCGCTCGCGGGCTATCCGCTGATCAAGCACTGCATGAACCAGGGCTATGACGCCGTCGAATTCATCAACGGCAACAAGGACCTGAAACCGGCCGACGAGCCGATCCTGGTCGAGAAGTTCAAGGAACTTCCCGGCATGCGCTCGGTCGACGAATGGCTCGAATATCTGCGCACCCGCGTGAAGATCTTCAACGGCATGTCGCAGCTGCAGATGCGCGAGTTCATGCTCGACAGCGAGGCGCGTGCCTATCGCAAGGGCGATCTGGTATTTGAACGCGACGCGCCGGGATCGTCGCTGTTCGGCATCGCCGATGGCGCGATGAGTGTCGAAGTCGATCCCACCAACCCTAACATCACCGTCACGGTCGGCAAGGGATCGATTTTCGGCGAGGTCGGCCTGATCTCGGGCCGCCGCCGCGGCGCGACCGTGCGCGCGCAGATGGGCACGATCTGCGTCGAGGTGTCGCGCTCGGCGGCGCTGAAGCTGCAGTCGACGGTGCCGTCCGCCAAGCAGGCGATCGCGCGCATCTCCACCGAACGCCAGCTGCTGCAACTGTTCGGATCGGGCCTGACCGCCGAGGATCTCGAAGAGGTGATCGAGACCTCGGAGATCCAGGTGATTCCGGCGGGCAAGGCGGTGATCACCGAGGGCGAGGACGGCAAGGACATCTATGTCATCCGCTCCGGCTCGATGATCGTCGAGAAGACGATCGGCGGCAAGAAAGTGTTCCTGTCCTATCTGCCCGCCGGCTCCTATATCGGCGAGATGTCGCTGATCGCGGGCGGACGCCGGACCGCAACGGTCAAGGCTGCGGTCAAGGCCGAAGTGATCAAGCTGCAGGGCGAAGCGTTCGAGCGGCTGCTGGCGAAGAAGCCGGATCTGCTCGCCAAGACCAAGCGCGACATGGCCAGCCGGCAGGACGTCAACGCCTATATCGAGGCGAGCAAGGACAGTTTTTCCGGCGCGGTCGATCTCTATTCGTCGGTCGCCAGCTTCCTCGTCGATCAGGGGATCGGCGAGGCGACCGACGTGCTGCTGATCGACGAGAATCTGTGCGTCGGCTGCGATAATTGCGAGAAGGCGTGCGCCGACAGCCATGACGGCCTCAGCCGGCTCGATCGCGAGGCCGGACGCACCTATGCCCATCTCCACGTGCCGACCAGTTGCCGCCATTGCGAGCATCCGCACTGCATGGCGGATTGTCCGCCCAACGCGATCCACCGCGGCACCGACGGCGAGGTGTTCATCGACGACACCTGCATCGGCTGCGGCAATTGCCAGCGCAACTGCCCCTATGGCGTGATTCGCATGGAAGCGGTGCCGCCGCCCAAGCCGTCCTTGTTGAGCTGGCTGTTCCTCGGCGCCGGCCCCGGACCGGGCGAGCCGAGCAAGACCTGGTCCTACAAACATGCCGATCCCAAGGTCGAAAAGCCCAAGAAGGCGATCAAGTGCGACATGTGCGCCGGCATCGCGGGCGGACCTGCCTGTGTGCGCGCGTGTCCCACGGGCGCCGCGATCCGCGTCGCGCCCGACGAATTCCTAACCGTCGCGCGGCTCGAGCGGGAGAGCAGCTGATGCGGGAAGGGGGGGCGACAATGCCGGGATCGACGCGCCGGGAGTTCCGTTCTGACGACGCGTGCCGGAGGGCGATCGGATGGCGTTGAAGGCGGTCAGACTGCCGCGCGCGATGAAGGCGCCGGTGCAGCGTCGGCTGCAGGGGCAGAATCTGCACGACAGCTTCATGCGCCATCGCGGCTTCCTGTGGGCGAAGATCGCGACCGCCCTGAGCGTCGTCGCGATCGCCGCCTATTTTCTGATCGACGTCCAGCCGCGCCCCAATGGCGGCAGCTGGTACGGCTATCTGCTCGGCACGATCGGCGTGCTGCTGATCCTGTGGCTGACGATGCTCGGCGTCCGCAAGCGGGCGATGACCAGCGGCCGCTGGTCGCTGAAGGCCTGGACCTCGGCGCACGTCTATCTCGGCCTCAGCCTGATCGTGATCGGTACGCTGCACACCGGGTTCCAGCTCGGCTTGAACGTCCATACGCTCGCCTGGGTGCTGATGATGCTCGTCATCGTCTCGGGCCTGTTCGGCGTCGTCGCCTATTCGTTGCTGCCGGCCCGGCTCAGCAACAATCGCGACGAGATGACTGAGCCGCAGATGCTCGATTCGCTCCAGTCGATCGACCGCCAGCTGCACGAGGCTGCGCAGCCGATCGAGCAGAAATATGCCGGGCTGGTTGCACTGTCGCTCGAACAGGACCCGTTCGCCGGCGGCATCGTCCGCCGCCTGTCCGGTCGCTATCCCAATTGCGCGACCCGGCGGGCGCAGGCCGAACTGCGGCGCGAGACCGCCTATCGCCCCAATATCGCGAACGATCCGCTCGAGAAGATCGATGCCCTGCTCGAACGCAAGGAGGCCATCCTCGCACGCGTGCGCAAGCATTTGAGGCTGAAGGCCATGCTCGAAGTCTGGCTCTATGTTCACGTGCCGATGACCTTCGCACTGCTCGCCGCGCTCTCCGCGCATATCGTCAGCGTCTTCTTCTACTGGTGAGGCAAGCTTGACCTTTGTAGTCCGCCAGATATCGCGCACCGCCGACGGGCGGGACATCGTTCGGGAGGCTTCCCACGAGGGCGATTCGATCGTCATCGGGCGCGCCGCCGACAGCGCCATCCAGTTACCCGATCTTGCCGTGGAGACGCAGCATGCCCGCGTCACCCGGCTGACCGGGCAGCTCCTTCGCGTCCAGTCGATCGGCGGCCTCGGTTTCGAGGTCGAGGGTCGCACGACCATGGATACCGAGCTCGACATCAAGCGCGGTGCCGAAATGCGCTTCGGCGGCCACCGGCTGACCTTGTCGGAAGCGGCTGGCAATCCGGTCTTCACGATCGAGCGGATCGACGCACTGTCGGATTCGTCGGAGGTCAAGGACCGCTCGGACATCTTCACCCTGAAATCGCTGCTGCCGGGCAAACGGTTCAGCGCCTATTTCTACATCGCCCTGATCCTGCTCGCCTGCCTCGCCTGGCCGATCTACAGCTATGCGACCTCGAAGGGGGTCAAGGAACGCGACAAGACGGCGTTCCATGCCGACACGATGTGGGAATCGGGCGCGCTCTCGCGTGGTCACAAGACGCTGGAAAACGATTGCCAGGCCTGCCACGTCAACGCGTTCGAATCGGTGCGCGACGACAGCTGTGTCGCCTGCCACAAGAATACCCATGATCACGCGCCGGCCGAGCGGCTGGCCGAAGCCAAGGCGCCGCCGGGACTCGGCGGCAAGGTGGAGCTGTTCTTCAAGACCAGTTTCAACGTTCCGGTCGGCAGCTGTGTCGAATGTCACACCGAACATGAGGGTGCCGGGCCTATGCAACCGACAGCCCAGCGTTTCTGTGCCGACTGTCATGGCGGCCTGAACGAGCGGCTGAAGGATACCAAGATCTTGAACGCAGCCGATTTCACCACCGACCATCCCGAATTCCACCCCGCCGTGGTTTTCCAGCCGGGAGACCGTCCGCTCGCCCGGCGGGTCTCGCTCGCGAGCAATCCGATGGAGAATAACGGGCTGAAATTTCCGCACGCACTGCATCTGTCGAAGACCGGCGGCGTCGCCCGCATGGGCCAGACGATGTCGTCCGAATTCGGCTTCGGTGCCGCGCTCGCCTGCAAGGACTGCCATGTCCCCACGCCTGACGGCGTGCGCTTCAAGCCGGTCGAGATGGAGAAGAATTGCGGCATGTGCCACAGCCTCGCCTTTGACACGATCGGCGGCACGATCCGCACCCTGCGCCATGGCGAACCCGAACAGGTCGCCGCCGATCTGCGCGCCTTCTATCGTTCGACCGGACCGGTGCGCCCGATCAACCTCGGCGGCCAGGCGCGGCGGCTGCCCGGCGACTATGCGGCTGGCCAGACCGCGCAGGATTTCGCCGCCGCGGCGCGCCAGCGCCCGGGGCGCGCCGAGGACGCGATCCGGATGGTCTTCTCGAAGGGCGGCGCCTGCTTCGACTGTCACGTCGTGACACCGGCCAGGGGGCCGAGCACGGTCGGCTTCGACGTGGGCGACGTCGTCCAGCCGATGCGCTACATGCAGAAGGGCTGGTTCGACCACGAAGCGCACAAGGAAGAGAAGTGCGAGAGCTGCCACACCAAGGCGGACGGATCGAAGTCGGCGAACGACCTGCTGCTGCCCGACATCAAGTCGTGCCGCACCTGCCATGGCGGCGAGAGCGCCAGGGCCGAAGTCCCCTCCAGCTGCGCGATGTGCCATGATTATCATGCCGACGATGGCGCGCCGTGGCTGACCAAGGTCAATGCGCGCAATCCGAAGAAGCCTTGGCCGAAACGTGCGGGTTCAGCTCCGACCGCAAGTCGTCGCTAGACACTCGATGAAGGAATCGGTTTTCAATCCCGATCCGTTGACGGCCAGCATGATCCATCACCCCCATGCCCAGCTCGCGGCCGATCGTGCGTTGCGAACGCCGGGCGCCAGCGTGCCGCCGGCGGTGCTGATGGCGCAGATCACCGACATCCATCTCGGCTTCGATCCCGACAATCCCGGCGAATTCAACCGGCAGCGGCTCGATCAGACGCTCGCCGTCATATGCGCGATGAATCCGCAGCCCGATCTGATCCTCGCGACCGGCGATCTCGTCGATCGCGGCGACGTCGCCAGCTACCGGCGGCTGCGCGAGGCGCTCGACGGCTGCGCGATCCCCGTGCTGCTATGCCTCGGCAATCACGACGTCCGCGACAGCTTCGCCGAAGTGTTTCCCGAGTGCGACTCGGTCGACGGCTACTATCAATATGAGCGCGCGGCGGGGTCGCTGCGGCTGCTGATTCTCGACACGCTGGAAGAGGGCCGCCATGGCGGCGCCTTTTGCGAGACGCGTGCCGCATGGCTGACCGCACGGCTGGCGGAGCGGACCGCTGATCCGGTGGTGATCGTGATGCACCATCCGCCGGTCGAGGTCGGCATCGAATGGATGAACACGCATCCGGAAGAACCCTGGGTCCAGCGTTTCTCGGCGGCGATCGCCGGCCAAAGCCAGGTCAAGGCGGTGATCTGCGGCCATGTCCATCGCGCGATCTCGGTCGGCTGGCACGGCACGACGATTTCGATCTGCCCGTCGACCGCGCCGCAGGTCGCCCTCAACCTGTCGCCGATCGACCCCGACCGTCCCGACGACCGCCCGATGATCATCGCCGATCCGCCGGCCTATGCGCTGCACCGCTGGAACGGCGACATCATGGTCACGCATTTCGATACGGCGGAAGAACATCCCGTGCTCGCCGAATATGACGACCGCATGCAGCCGCTGGTGCGCAGCCTGCTGACCGAGCGGCCGGCCTGATACGCCGGGGCCAGGATGCGTTCCGGGTTGCTGACGAGCAGGCTTTTCCCCCGTCAACCAACCCACTTGCCGTTATCCCCGCGTAGGCGACCCCATTTTGATGCGCACGCCGCGCAGCCCGAGGTCGAGCGCCAGCGTCAGCCCGACCGGACCGGCACCGACGATGACAACGTCGGCGACGAGTCCCGCTTCGTTTCCGCTCTCCGCCATCTCAGGCAAGCCCGGCGACGCGCGGGCCGCCGTAGGTCGCGCCGCGCTTCTCGGCCATCGCCCGCTGCATCGCTTCCGGCGCCGCGCCGTAAAGCTCCAGCTTGGAATCGACGATCGCGAAGATCTCGGCCATCACCGGTCCGGCATTGGCGCTGTGCGGCGACAGCGCGGTGACGTCGCGATAGATGTCGATGACGATCGCCTGCTCGCCGGTCGCATCGGCGAACCATTCATAGGCGATCGTGTCCGGCTCGTTGTTGGCAACGCGATCGACCACATCGTCGACCAGCGCCACGAAACGGGCGCGCTCCGGTTCCGGCACGGTCATGCGCGCGATCGCGAGGATCGCCTTGTCGCCGATCGCGCTCGCCTTCACCGCATCCCCGCGCCGGTCGATCACTCCGCGCAGCCGTCCGCCGAACCAGCTTGTGCCGGGCCAGCGGGAGACCATGGCGCGGGTCTTCTCGTCGAGATCGCCGAGGATCGTCAGCGTCGGATTGCGGCCCGGCGGCGGCGGGGCGCCGCAATCGCGCATCGCCGCAAGATGGGCGACGAAATCGGCGCTGCTGGCATAGGCCTCGACGAGCACGCCGCGCGTATAGTCGCCGTCGACGAACCATTCATAGGCGAGCGTGCCCTGCGGCGCCGCTTTCACCGCGGCGGTCGCGCCCGCGACCGCCTGGTCGAACGTCGCGCGCTCGTCCGGCGCGAGCTCGGTTTCGAAGATGACGAAGATCATATCTGGTAATCATCCTTACGTTACGCTGCCGACATACCTCCGTTGACGCGATCGCCTGGCCGGTCAACCGCGCCGAGGCAGGGGCTGCGAGGAAAAGGATGTTCGCCGCCTCATCACTTCAGATCGAGCGACCGACCATCAGCCGCATGATCTCCGCCGTGCCCGCGAAGATCCGGTGGAGGCGGGCGGCGGTGTAGAGCCGCGAGACCGGATATTCATCCATATAGCCGGCACCGCCATGGAGCTGCACCGCCTGGTCGATGACGCGGGCCTCCATCTCGGGCAGCCACATCTTGGCCATCGCGCAACGCACGGTGTCGAGTTCGCCGGTTTCCTTGTAGCCGCGGAGCAGGTCGTCGAGGAAGGCGCGGCCGACCGCGAGTTCGGTCTTCATCTCGGCGAGCTTGAGGCGGGTGTTCTGGAAGTCGATGATCGCCTGGCCGAAGCCCTTGCGGTTGCGCGTGAATTCCACCGTCTCGTCGAATGCGCGCTGCGAGGCGGCGTGGGCGATCGACGGCCAGGTGATGCGGTCCATGTTGAGACCGGTCATCACCACCTTCATGCCTTCATTTTCGACGCCGACCAGATTGCCGATCGGCACGCGAACCTCGTCCATCGCGAACTCGCCGGTGCCCGACAGATGATTGCCCATCTTGTGCAGCTTGCGGCCGCGCTTGAAGCCGGGGCGGTCGGCCTCGACGATGATCATCGAGATGCCCTTGGTGCCCTTGGCGTCCGGGTCGGTCTTGCAGGCGACGATGAAGGCCTGCGCGGTGGCGGCGTTGCCGATGAAGGTCTTCGCGCCGCTGATCACCCATTCGTCGCCGTCGCGCACCGCGCTGGTGCGGATGCCGGAGACGTCACTGCCGCTGTCGGGCTCGGTGATGCCGAAGCCGAAGCGGACCTCGCCGGTCGCCATCGGCGGCATCCATTTGTAGCGCAGGTCCTCGCTCGCACTGTGGAAGATGATCTCGCTGACGCCGTCGCCGATCACGGCCGGGGCGATGCTGGCGCCGGCGAGGCTGTAGCCCAGTTCCTCGGCGATGATCACGCGATAGAAGAAGTCGCCGCCCGGCCCGCCATATTCGGGCGGGATGCCGATCGCCAGAAAGCCCTGCTCGCCGGCCTTGCGCCAGAAGCTCTGCGGGATCTCGCCGGCGGCAAGCCATTCGTCGACGTGCGCATCGGCTTCTTCCGCCAGGAAGCGGCGATAGGATGCACGGAAAATCTCGTGCTCCTCGCTGAACAGCGACGGCGTGTAGCGATAAGACATGGTCATCCCCTCGGCGGCTTGTGCGCCACTCGTAATCCATTTCCGATCATTTGATCAAGTAGCGTATCAATAGCTGGCGAACTATTATGCGGCGATCCTGCGCCGGCCGTGAATGGAACTGCGTACCATATTCTCGATCGCATTGGTCCGGAAACGGGTGCGATCGGCCATGGCGGGCCGGTTGGGCAGCGTCGATCGCATGCTGAGGAAGCTCTTGGACCGTCTCGCGCCACGTCATCCGGGCGTCCTGTTATGCGTCGTTTCGTCCTGTTACGACATCGATTCTCACCTGTTACGACATCGATTTCTACCTGTTACGACAGTGATTTCGACCTGTTATGCGGAGCCTTTCTCGTTCGACACATTTAAGGATACAGCTCAGGATTATCGGACAAGACATTGAAAAGATTTATTTAATTAACAATCTTACGCCGCCGCGACACCGCCTTTTCGTCCGCTGAACACCCGGAAACTCGAAAAACGACCTGTTATTGTCGAGATCGGCGTTCGCGTGCGGGCCATGACGCCTCGCGACAAATTGCGACAGACTTCTCCGGCACTGCCATAATGAGGCGACATCTCGCCTTTAGTCCGGCCCTCGTCATCTGTGTCGGGGACTCTGTGTATGCGTAAGGTGGGATCGGCGATCGTCGCGGGCTTGATGCTGGGGACGGCGCCCGCCGCGCTATATGCCCAGACGGGTGAGCGCGCCGCGCCTGCCGCAAAGCCCGAGGCGGTCGCCAGGCCCGAACCCGCCGACGAGGATGAAGGCGAGGATATCGTCGTCACCGGCGAGCGCGAGCGCGGGTCGGTGATCGGCGACATCAAGCCCGAGCAGCAGTTGAGCGCCGCCGACGTCCGCTCCTATGGCGTCGCTTCGGTGTCCGAACTGATCACCGAACTCGCGCCGCAGACCAATGCCGCCGGCGGCGAGCCGGTGGTACTGCTCAACGGCAAGCGCATCTCGGCCTTCTCCGAGATCCAGGACATTCCCACCGAAGCGATCACGCGCGTCGACATCCTGCCCGAGGAGGTCGCTCTGTCCTATGGCTATGCGGCCAACCAGAAGGTCGTCAACATCGTGCTGCGGCGGCGGTTCCGGTCGGAATCGGGCGAGGTCCGCGCCGGCACGACCACCGACGGCGGCCGCGAGAACGGCAGGATCGAGGCCGGGCTGCTGCGCATTCGCGGCGACAATCGCTTCAACCTCGACGTCAAATATTCGGCCGCGGACAAACTGCTGGAGAGCGAGCGCGACATCGTGCCGACCGCGCCGTCGCGACCCTTCTCGCTGGCCGGCAACATTACTGCGGCGAACGGCTTTGGGGAGATCGATCCGGCGCTATCGGCGCTGGCCGGCACACCGGTCACCTTGGCGGCGGTACCGGCGACAGCCGCCAATGGCGCGCCGGGGCTGGCGGACTTCGTCGCCGGGGCCAATGCCGCGGGCATCAGCGATCTCGGCGATTTCCGCACGCTCAGCCCGTCGACGCAGAATCTGGCGGTCAACGCCGTGCTCGCGCGGGCGCTGCCCGGCGGGATCAGCGCGTCGGTCAACGGCCGGTTCGAACTGATCGACAGCGATTCGCTGCAGGGCCTGCCCGGCGCTGCGCTGGCGGTGCCTGCCGACAATCCCTTTTCGCCATTCGCCGATCCCGTGCAGCTCTATCGCTACCTCGACGGAACTGGTCCACTCGGGCAGAGCGTGCGCGGGCGGACGGGCCATTTCGGCGTTTCGCTGAACGGCATGGTCTCGACGTGGCAATGGTCGTTCACCGGCGCCTATGATCTGTCGGAGTCGAAGACCTTGACCGATCGCGGCGTCGATTTCAGCGCGCTGCAGGCGACGATCGCGGCGGGCGATCCGGCGGTCAATCCGTTCGGACCGGTCGCGCCGGGCCTGCTGGGTGACCGCAGCGTCGACCGCGCGAAATCGACGACGTCGGGCCTGACCGGCGACCTGCTTGTCAGCGGATCGCCGTTCTCGCTGCCTGCGGGCAAGGCAACTGCGACATTCCGGCTAGGGGCGTCGAGCAACGATGTCGAGAGCCGCTCGCTGCGTTCGGGCATCGCGCGCGCGGCCGAATTCTCGCGCGATATCGGCAGCGGCCAGGCCAGCATCGACCTGCCGGTCACCAGCCGCCGCACGGGCGTGTTCGATGCGATCGGCGATCTCTCGCTCAACGGCAATGTCGAGGTCGATCATCTGTCCGATTTCGGCACGCTGACCACTTATGGCTATGGCCTCCACTGGACGCCGATCCCGGCGATCCGCTTCATCGCCTCGCAGTCGAACGCGCAGAATGCGCCGACCGGCCAGCAGATCAACGCCCCGCAGATCGTGACGCCGAACGTCCCGGTGCTCGATTATGCCCGTGGCGAAACCGTGTTCGTGTCGCAGATCGGCGGCGGCAACCCGCTGCTATCGCAGAGCGAACGCCATCTGACCCGGCTGGGGGTAACGATCAAGCCGTTCGACAAGCCCGATCTGACGCTGACCGCCAACTATACCCACAGCCGCACCGACAATCCGATCGCCGGTTTCCCCTCGCCGACGCCGCAGATCGAGGCCGCCTTTCCCGATCGCTTCGTCCGCGACGGCGATGGCGCGCTGCTGCAGATCGACAACCGGCCGATCAACTTCGCCGAAGCGCGCAGTTCCGAACTGCGCTGGGGCTTCAACGTCTCGGTGCCGCTGAAATCGAAGATTCAGAAGGAGATCGAGGCCTGGCGGGCGGCGGGCAGCAAGCCCGAGGACCGGCCCAGGGATCTGCGCGCCCTGTTCGGCGATCGCGGCGGACGGCGCGGCGGTGGTCAAGGCGATGGCGGCGGCGATGGCAGGGGGCAGGGCGAAGGGGCAGGGCGTCCGCGTGACGGCGGCGGCGATCGGGCAGTTGGCGGAGACGGCGCGCGCGGCGGCGGCTTCGGCGGCGGCCGGGGTGGCGGTGGCGGGAGACGCGGCGGCGGCGGGCGGCTGCAGTTCGCGCTTTATCACACCTGGCATCTGACCGAGCGAATCCTGATCGATCCCTCGCTGCCGGCGCTGAATCTGCTCGACGGCGACGCGGTCGGCGCGAGCGGCGGCCAGCCGCGTCACGAACTGGAGGCGCAGTTCGGCTATAGCAATAATGGCCTGGGCGCCCGGCTCAGCGCCAATTGGCAGAGCGCGACGCGCGTCGACGGCGCGCTCGGCAATGCCGACAGGTCGTTGCGCTTCGACGACATCGCAACCGCCGATCTCCGTCTGTTCGCCAATCTCGGGCAGATGCCGGGGGTCGTGCGCGCGCATCCGTTCCTGCGCGGATCGCGGGTGTCGGTGTCGATCGACAATATCTTCAACACCCGCCAGACCGTGACCGACGGCACGGGCGGCACGCCGTTGCGATACCAGCCGGACTATCTCGATCCGCTCGGGCGGACGATCAGCGTGAGCTTCCGCAAGCTGTTCTGAACGGACCGACGTCCGGCGATCGCGCAACGCCGAACGATATGAAGCGGCCGAACGGCATGAAGCGGATTGTGCGATCGATCACACACCCATTCGCTCGCGATCGTCCATGATGCGTGAGTGTCGGCCGGGGGATCGGTCTGATGCAGCAAAATGGGGAACAATATGCCGAAGCGTTCGAAACGTGTTTATGTCGAGGGTACCGACCAGACCGTCACCCTCGCACGCGATGCCTTCACGACGATCGCGAACCCGTTCGGGCCGGGCATAGTGACGATCTGGGCCAATGGCATGATCTCGTTCGGCGAACCGACGAACGCGCAAAAGGCGTTCATGCGGTCGCTGGATGCCGGGCGATCGATCTATGATTTTCCCGGCGATTTCGTCGCGGCGACGTTCGACCCCGGTTTCAATGCGCCCGGTGGCGATGCCGTCACCGTCAATTTCGGCTTTGCCAATGTCCAGCCCAATCCTGGTGACGCGTTCGTCCAGGTCTTCCTGATCAACTGGGGTAATGACTTCCCCATCCGCCATCAGCTGCAGTTCACCCCCGACGACATCGACATCTTCGATAATGACGAGGGGATGTCGGCCTTCGATGTTGGTGGCGATGCCGACGGGCCGAATCATACCGCATCCGGGACGGCAAATGACGACGTCATCGCCACCGGCTGGGCAAAGGATGTGATCCAGGGGCTGGCGGGTAATGATACGCTGAAGGGCGGTCAGAGCGACGACCGTCTCGAGGGCGGCGCGGGCAACGATCGTCTCGAAGGCGGCGCCGGCACCGACATCGCGAGCTACGCGACGGCGTCGGCGGCTGTCGGCGTGAGCCTGCTGCTGGAAGGTCAGAACACCGGCGGCGCCGGGTTCGACACGTTGATCGACATCGAAGGATTGATCGGCTCCGCCTTCAACGACACGCTGATGGGCAATGCCGGTGCGAACAGCCTGTCGGGCGGCCTCGGCAACGACATGATCCGCGGCGATGCCGGCAACGACATGATCGATGGCGGATCGGGCGTGGATACGCTCGATTATTCGCGGATCGGCGCCGGCGTATCACTCAACCTGCTGAGCCGGACGCCGCAGGACACCGGCGGCGCCGGGATCGACGCGGTCAGATATATCGAGAACATCATCGGCACGGCCTTTGCCGACGTGCTGACCGGCAACGAGTTCGCCAATATCCTGACCGGCGGCAATGGCGACGACCTGCTGATGGGCGGCCTCGGCAACGACACGCTGAACGGCGGCGCCGGCATCGACACCGTCAGTTTCGCCAAGGCGACGGCGGCCGTCAGGGTCAGCCTGGCCATCACTGCCGCGCAATCGACACTGGGTGCGGGTGTCGATACGCTCAGCGGCATCGAAAATCTCACCGGCAGCGCCTATGACGACAGTCTGACCGGTAACAGCGCCAACAATGTGCTGACCGGCAACGCCGGCAACGACATGCTGGTCGGCGGTCTCGGCAACGATTTGCTGTCGGGCGGCGCCGGCAGCGACACGATCGGATATCTGGGATCGACGACCGGCGTCACGGTCGATCTGCGGCTGACGACGGCACAGAACACGATCGGCGCCGGCACCGATACGCTCGCCAGCATCGAGAACGTCACCGGCTCCGCCTTCAATGACCGCCTGTTCGGCAGCCTGCTGGCCAATGTCATCGGCGGCGGCGACGGCGACGACATGATCGATGGCCGCATCGGCAGCGCGAGCGATACGATCGATGGTGGTCGCGGCAACGACACCCTGTTCGGTGGCGTCGGCAGCGATCTGCTGACCGGTGGGATCGGCAACGACTCGATCAACGGCGGCAACGGCATCGATACGGTCGTCTTCGCCGGCGCGGGCAGTGCCGTCACGGTCGATCTGCGCATTGCCACCGCACAGGCAGTGGGCGGCGGGCAGGGGACCGATACGATCGTCAATGTCGAGAACGTCGTGGGGTCGGGGTTCGCCGACGTCCTGACCGGATCATCGGCGGTGAACGTCCTGACCGGTGGCGCCGGCAAGGATGTGCTGACGGGCGCGGGCGGCAACGACCGCTTCGTCTATCTCGCCACCACCGATAGCATGCCCGGTGCCAATGCCGACCGGATCACCGACTTCAATCCCGGCGACATCCTCGACCTGTCGGCGATCGACGCCAATCGCAATACCGCCGACACCAATGATGCATTCACCCGCGTCGGCGCCTTCTCGGGTATCGCCGGCCAGTTCACGCTGGCGTTCAGCAGCGCTTCCGGCGTCACCACTCTGCTCGCCGACGCCAATGGCGATCGCGTCGCCGATTTCTCGATCCTGTTCAGCGGCAATGTCACGGCGACGACTTCGACATGGGTGCTGTAGCGCGGGCCATCTCGAAAGGCAGGGGCATGTTCAGCGCACAGGTTTCGGCTGCGCACGCCATCACCGCCCGCCCGCCGTCTCCGCATCCTTCAGCAGCAGCGTCGCGACATGCCCGTACAACGTCGCCGCCGGCCAGCGTTTTCGAACGATCGGAACGCTTTGCGTCAATATCTTCCGTGCTCCGGCGAAGTCGCGCTGGCGGATCAGGCAGCCGCCCTGCACAGTGTCGAGCCAGGCGATGCGCCACGGATCGTCGGGATAAGTCTTGGCCATCAGCGGCCGCGCGGTCGCAAGCAATGCCATCCCGTCGGCCGCCTTGCCGGCACGGCAGCGCAGGCCGGCGAGATCGACCATGATCGGCGCTTCGGTGCGATGGTGCGTGCGCTTCGCATTGACATAGGCCCGGTCGAGAAAGGCTTCGGCGCCCTTGCCGTCGCCCATCCCCAGCCGCGCCGTCGCGAGGTTCCACAGCACATAAGCGAGATCGTCATGCTCTTCGCCGCGCTGCGCGAGATTGATCGCCAGCGAGCGCTGCAGCAGCGGTTCCGCCTCGGCGAACTTGCGCTGGTCGATCAGCATGCGCGCGAGATTGTTGAGCGTCGCGGCATAGTCGGGATGGTCGGGGCCGAGCACCTTGAGGTCGACCGCCGCGTTCGCGCGATAATAGCGCTCGGCCGTCGCGACGTCGCCCGCCTGATAGGCCAGCGTCGCCAGCGTATTGCGATTGTCCGAAACGCTGGGGCTGAGGTCGCCTTCCAGCTTGAGCCGGATGGCGAGCGCGCGCTCGATCAGCAGCCGAGCCTTGGCGTCCTTGCCGGTGTCGAGGAGGTTGAGGCCAAAATTCTCGAGATCGAGCGCGGTGTCCGAACTGCTTTCGCCGAAGCGCGCACGGTCGAGCGCGAGGGCTTCGGCGAACGGTTGTTCCGCTGCTGCCGGATCGCCGCCGTCGCGCAGCGACTGGCCGAGCCCGACGAGTGCGTTCGGCAGGACGTGCGACATCGGGTCATCGGTGCGACGTGCCAGCGTTATGGCCGCGCGATAGGCATCGGCCGCCTTGCCATAGTCCCCGAGCCGCCAGAGTGAATTACCGAGTGCGACCTGCTGGCGCGCACTGATAGCGGCGTCGCCATGGTTGATCGTCAGCGTCCGCCGGACGATCGCGTCGCCCTGCTTGTAGAGCCCGAGACTGCCATAGACTTCACCCAGCGTGACTCCCAGTTCGGCGCGCACCGCCGGTTCGCGTTCGAGTCCTCGGTCGATCCGTTCGGCACCGCGATCGAGGATCTCGCGCGCGGTGATCGTCGCGCCGCGCGCCTCGGACGGGTCCGAGACGCTGAACATCGACTTGACGAAGTCGACCGTGCGCCGGGCGGTGATCGCGCGCTGCCGGGCGAGGTCGCGCTGCTCGATCGCTTCGTTGCGCGAAACCAGCGCAAACACGGCGAGGCCGCTCATCGCGAGCGCCAGCACGCCCGAAACCGAGGCGACCAGCATCAGCCGGCGCTGGCGCCGGGCCGCCTCGCGCTGGCGCAGGTCGTCGTAAGGGACGGCGAGCAGCGCCGCGAGAATCTTCAGTCGCGCGTCGTTGCGGCCGTCGGCCTCGGGGCGCAGGTCGGCGGCGAGCGGTTCGGTCTCGACGCCTTCCAGCAGCGCCGGCGGGAAAGCCTCGGTCGCCGGATCGCGCGAGCCGGGATTGCCATCGACGACGAGACAGATGATGCGATGGCGGCGGCCGAGCGCGATGAACGACCGGATCTCCTCGTTGACCCAGCGCGACTTGGCGCCGTTGGGCGAGCAGATCACGATCAGCGCGTTCGACACCACCAGCGCCTCGCGCACCGCTTCGGCGAGATCGGTCGAGGCGGCGAGTTCGTCGCGGTCGCGGAACACCGGCGGCAGCCGCGCGCCGATCACGCCGAACGGGGTCTCCGCATCGTGCAGGCGTTTGGGCAGGCGGTAGCTTTCGAGTGCGCGGTGCAGCCAGACGGCGTGGGCGCGATCGCGATGATTGTAACTGATGAACGCGCTGTAGCGCATCGGTCCGGCGGCGGGCGGGTCCGCTGCGTCGGCGGTCATGCGCGGGTCAGCCGGTACATCTGCAGCGTGCCATAGCCCTTGGCGAGCGCGACCGTGCCCACATAGGCGGTCTCGAACGCGCCGGGCGCGTCCATCGCCAGGATCGCCGCGAACGGCCTTGTGACATAGACTTCGCCGGTCGGCGTGATCGGCTCGATCCGCGCGGTGCGGGTCACCTCGGTGCCGAAGATGTTGTCGCGGCCGGTGATCGGATCGCGCGCCACATAGACCGGGCCGTAATGGACGCCGAAGCGCATGCCGGCGCCGCTGCCGATGCCGAGTTCAGGCGCATCAATCCTGGCCAAAGTGGCCTGGAGATCAAGCGCGACGTCCGCGGCGCTGGCCACGTCGGCCGTGACCGCGAACAGGGCGTCGCCCCAGCTGTTGGCGCTCAGGATCCGGTCGCCATGACGCGCGAGCACGCCGCCTGCGGTGCCCATCACCGCGCGCCAGAATATCGGCAATTGCGCCTCGTCGAGCTTCGAAAAGCCGGCGAAGTCGCTGAAGATGATCGCGCGCAGCTCGCGCCCATGGCCGGCATGGGCATTGCTGCCGAGCTGCATCGGACGATCGAGCCAGCGGTCGGTGACGGGCAGCGCGATCGTCCGGGTTGCGCCACCCAGTGCCTGCCAGGCGGCAATGTCGATCGCCGTCCCCGCGCGGCCGCCCGGCGCCTTGCCGTCCCAGACGACGACATGGACCGCATCGCCGCCGAGATGGCCGGCGCGCAGTCGGGCCAGGCCCATCGCGAGGCGCGAGCCATAGTTGAACTGGTTGTCGTCGGCGACGAAGCCGGCTTCGGATGCGAAGGAGCAACTGGCGGCGCGCGCTATGCAGGCCTCGAATCGCGCGATCCAGTCCGGCCCGGCCGGCGCCACCGACGCCTCGACATAGTCGTCGCGGGCGAAGGGCAGCACGATGTTGAGCTCGCCGCCGCGTGCCAGCAGCGCCTCGGCGAACATGATGTCGGCACCCGCCGCCAGCCCGCCATAGCCGACCATGATGCCGAGTTCGTCGAGCGTCGCGGCGATATCGCGCGCCAGTTCCTGCTCGCCGGCGTCGCCGCCGCGGATGATGTGCCCGGCATAGACCATCGTCGGCGGCGGCCGCAGCGGCGCGAGCAGGGCCGCTTCGTCGTCGGCATCGAGTCCCGCCTGCGCGGTCAGCAGGCGGAACTGCCTGAGCGTCGAAGAGCGCGCGCCGGCGTCGGCGCCGGGCTGCACGACCGCGTCGTCGATCGCGGCGCCGGCCGCAGCCCATTGGCGGAGCACCGCATACGCCTCGGCGCGCGAGACCACAGAGAAATAATCGGCGGCATCGACGATCTCGGCCATCGCGAGCACGGCTTCCGCGCGGGCGCGGGCGATCTCGTGATCGCCCGCGAGCAGCGCGAGACTGGCGGCGTTGATCGCGGGAAAATAGCCGCCCGTGCGTTGATGGACCTCGGCATACACCTCGCCGGCCTCGCGATATAAAGCCGGCCGATGCGCCGGATCGGCCGTCAGCGCCAGATCCTTGAGCAGGCGTCCGCGCAGCGAAAGGCTGTCGATATCGTCGGCATCGCCCAGGCCATGCGCTTCATAGACGGCCAGTGCGCGCCGGGCTTCGCCCATCCGCGCCAGCGCCAGTGTCTGCAGATAGAAGAGCCGCGGTGCGCGCGCACCGGCCGCGAGCGCGGCCGAGGCGAGATCGAACGCGGCAAGCAGATCGCCCCGCGCCAGCGCCGCCTCGACTGCCTCGACTCTGTCGCTCAAACTCGTCTCTCCACGCCATCGGCGGGTTATAATCCGGCCATGACCGTGATGGATATGGCGATAATGCGTCTTGTCGTCCGGCGCCAGCGTAGCTTTGCCGCGCAGCATCCCGCGCTTGGCGGCTGTTCACTGCACCGTTGGCGAGGCGCTGTCGCGGTGCTATTGCCGAACGTGGAAATACTGGAAATCATTGTGATTTCGCGAGCGTTACGGTTGCGGCGGTGGGCCAGACCGGTGTGGGGGAGTGTGCGGGATGGGACGGTCGAGGCGGATACTTGTCGACGAGCCGTTGCGCACCGGCGTCAATCCGGCATCGTTCACCGAGCTGGCCGCGGGCGAGCCCAATTACACCGTCATCACCAACTCGCCGATCGCCGCGCATTTCGGCTTCACCGATATGATCGTGTGGGCCGACGGCCTGATCTCGTTCGACGCGGTGACGCAGGCGCAGCAGGACTTCATGGACGCGCGCCAGCCGGGCCAGGACATATTCGGCTTCCCCGGCGACTTCATTTCGGTGGGCTTCACCGGATCCTATGTCGCGCCGGACGTGCTGCTGACCGAGGGTTCGTTCGATCTCACGCGTGATGGGTTCGGGGAATATGGCTTCGACGACGCCTATCGCGGCAGCTCGATCGAATGGGGAATCTTCAACTTCCCGATCGATGCCGATTTCCGGATCATTTTCGCCGAAGACGGCTTCATCCTGCAGCCGGGATTCGCCAATGGCAGCCGCGCCGCATTCCGGATCGGATCGCAAAGCTTCGACAGCGGCGAGGGCGCGGGCACGTCGTTCATCGACTATGTCGGCGACTATCACCTGTTCGCGGGCGACGCCGGGAACAACGCGATCTACGGGAGCATCATCACCGATCGCCTCGACGGCGGCGGCGGCAATGATGAACTCCACGGCGGCGGCGGCAACGACTTTCTGGTCGGCGGAACCGGCAACGACACGCTCGACGGCGGTGCCGGTCGCGACACCGCCGACTATGCGGCCGAGACATCACCGGTCGTCGTCGATATCAGCGGCGGCTGGGCGAACAGCGCCGGCAATGGCGGGCTCGACACGCTGCAATCGGTCGAGAATGCACGTGGCGGCGCGGGTAATGATCACCTCGCCGCCGGCCTCGCGCCAGCGGACGACATCCTGCGGTTCGACTATCTCTACGCTGGCGATTTTTCGCACGCCGTTCCGCTCGATCTCGCTTTCGACCTGCAGGCCGATGCCAATATCGCCCTGGCGGCGTCGATCCCCCATGCAACGGTTCGAGCCCAGGGCACCGACAATGTCGATTTCTACATGTTCACCGTCGTCGCGGCCGGCGCCACCGCCACCTTCGACATCGACGCCACGAACGCGATCGACGCCAATCTCACGCTCTACGACGCCAACGGGAACCAGATCGCATCGGGGAACGACACTGCCGGCGCCGCAGATCCCGGCAGCACGACCACGCAGGATACGTTATTCAGCTTCACCTTCGCCCAGGCCGGACTCTATTACCTCGCCGTCAGCAGCAATAATTTCGGCTATGTGCCCTTCTATTCGCCCTACACGCTCAACGTGTCGCTCGACGCCGTTCCCGGCTCGACACTGGAAGGTGGCGCCGGCGGCGACACGCTCGATAGCGGGCGCGGCTATGATTACCTCGACGGCGGCACCGGCAACGATACGGTGTCGTTCTACAGCGCCCTGAAGGCCGTCAACGCCAACCTGGCCACCGGAATCGCGACCGGCGACGGCACCGACACGCTGGTCAATGTCGAAAATCTGACCGGCAGCGCCTTCAACGACGTGCTGACCGGCGACGCCAATGCCAATATCCTGCGCGGCGGCGCCGGCAACGACCGGCTCGACGGTGGCGCCGGCAGCGACACCGCGAGCTACGACGACGCGACCGCGGCGGTGACGCTGTCGCTCGCGACCCCCGCGGCGCAGGCCAGCGGCGGATCGGGCAGCGAGACGCTGATCGCCATCGAGAATCTGCGCGGATCGAATTTCAACGATAAGCTGACCGGCAATTCCGGCGACAATGTCATCGAGGGCGGTGCGGGCAATGACCTGATGACCGGCGGCGGCGGCAGCGACACCGCGAGCTATGCCAATGCGACCGCAGGCGTCACCGTCAGTCTGGCGACGGCGGCGGCGCAGAACACCGCGGGCGCCGGCACCGATACGCTGAGCGGCTTCGCCAATCTGCTCGGTTCGCGCTTCGCCGACACGCTGACCGGCAATGGATCGGCCAATCGTATCGACGGTGGCGCCGGCGCGGACAGCATGACCGGCGGTGGCGGCGGCGACAGCTACATCGTCGATAATGTCGGCGACACGATTACCGAAGCAGCCAACGCGGGTTACGACACGGTCCAGAGCAATGTCACGTTCACGCTGTCCGTCAATGTCGACGCGCTGATCCTGACTGGCACCGGCGGCATCCGCGGCACCGGCAATGCGCTCGCCAACGCGATCACCGGCAATGATTCCGCCAACCAGCTATTCGGCCTCGACGGCAATGACACGCTCGACGGCGGACTCGGCATCGATACGCTGACCGGCGGCGCCGGCGACGATCTCTATATGCTGAACGACGCCGACACCGTCGTCGAAGCCGTCGGCGGTGGCTATGACACCGTACGCAGCACCGTGACGCACATATTGGCGGCCAATGTCGATGCGCTGGTGCTGATGGGTACGCTCGCGATCGACGGCACCGGCAATGCGCTCGACAACAGCCTGACCGGCAACAGCGGCGCCAATGTGCTCAACGGCGGTGCCGGCAACGACACGCTGATTGGCGGCGGCGGCAACGATACGGCGAGCTATGCCGGGACGACCGGCGCGGTGACCATCAGTCTCGCGATCGCCGGCGCGCAGGTCACCGGCGGTGCCGGCACCGATACGCTGACCGGTTTCAGCAATCTGATCGGCGGCAACGCCGGGGATTTCCTGACCGGCAACGCCAGCGCCAACCGCATCGACGGCGGCGCGGGCGCGGACCGCATGACCGGCGGCGCGGGCAGCGATATTTATGTCGTCGACCGGACCGACGACGTCGTCGTCGAATTGGTCGGCGGTGGCGACGATCTCGTGCTCGCCGGCGCCAGTTACACATTGTCCGACAATGTCGAGCGGCTGACCCTGACCGGAACCGCGATCAGCGGGACCGGCAACGGCGCCGCCAACACCATCACCGGCAACGATCTCGCCAACGGCCTGTTCGGCGGCGGGGCCAACGACACGCTGAGCGGCGGCCTCGGCGACGACATGCTCGATGGCGGCCTCGGCAACGACGCGATGACCGGCGGCGACGGCGACGATCTCTACGTCGTCGACGCCGGCGGCGACAGCGTCGCCGAACTGTATCAGCAGGGCATCGACACCGTCCGTGCGAGCATCGATTACACGCTCGGCAACGATGTCGAGAATCTCGAACTGACCGGCGCGGCCGGGCGCAGCGGCACCGGCAACGACCTGTCCAACCACATCACCGGAACCGGCGCCAACGACATTCTCTCCGGCGGCCAGTTCGGCGGTTATGGCGACGATATGCTCGATGGCGGTACCGGCGCCGATGCGATGACCGGCGGTTATGGCGACGATCTCTATGTCGTCGACAATCTCGGCGACACGACGATCGAGGGCAATCTCCAAGGCACCGATCTGGTGCAGTCGAACATCGGCTGGACGCTCGCCGACAATGTCGAGAACCTGCTGCTGACCGGCACCGGCGCGGTCGGCGGCACCGGCAATGGCGGCGACAACGTCCTGACCGGCAACGATGCAGCCAATCTTCTCGCTGGCAATGGCGGCGACGACATATTGCGCGGACGTGGTGGCGACGACATGCTGCGCGGCGGTGCCGGCGCCGATACGGCCGATTATGCCGACGATATGGCCGGCGTCCGCGTCGATCTCGGCGCCGGCACCGCGACTGGCGTCGCGATCGGCAATGATGTGCTCGAATCGATCGAGCGTGCGATCGGCGGCACGGGCAACGACACGCTGATCGCCGGCGCGTCGCCGCAACCCGATGTGATCAAGCCGGCGTCGCTGCACAATGATTCGCCCGCCAACGCTGTCAGCCTCGATGGGCTGTTCGACCTCGCGGCCAATGGCGACATCGCCGATGCCACCACGGTTCCCCATGCGACGATCCGGGGCACCGGCGCCGGCGGATACGAATATTATGCGTTCACCGTCAGCGCCGACAACCTGACCGCGACGTTCGACATCGATGGCACCTCCGGCTTCGATTCGATCCTCCAACTCTATGACAGTGGCTTCAGTCTGATCGGCAGTGACGACGATAATGGTTTCGATCCCGGCAGTCCTGCATTCGTCGATAGCCGGCTGACCTATAACTTCGCGGCGGCAGGCACCTATTACATCGCCGTCATCCAATATCCCGACCTTGGCGTTCCAGCCGGCGAAACCTATACGCTGCACGTCTCGCTGCCGCAGGCCGCCGAAGCCGGATCGAGCCTTCAAGGCGGCGACGGCAACGATCTGCTGATCGGCGGCGTGGGCGACGACTTGCTGTTCGGTGGCGTCGGCAGCGATACCGCGTCGTTCGAACGCGCGACCGGATCGGTCGTCGCCGACGTCGCCACCAGCGCGAGCGGCGCCGGCAGCGACACCTTCAACAGCATCGAGAATCTGACCGGGTCGGCGTTCGACGACCAGTTGTTCGGCGATGCCGGCGCCAATGTGCTGCGCGGCGGTGCGGGCGCCGACGAGCTCCACGGCAATGCCGGGGCGGACCTGGTCGCGGGCGATGGCGGCAATGACAGCCTCGACGGCGGCGACGGCATCGATCTCGCCGATTATTCGGCCGAGACCGCCGCCGTCACCATCGATCTCGCGACCGACACGGCGACGGGATCGACGATCGGTACCGACACGCTGATCGCAATCGAGGGCGCGCGCGGCGGATCGGGCAACGACACGCTGATCGCCTCGTCGGCGGGAGACCTCGTCGAACATCCCGACGTCATCGTCGATTTCGAGAATTTCAGCCTGGCCGCGGCCGTGTCGCTCGATGGCCTGTTCGACCAGTCCTATGATGAAAATGTCGAAGATTCGGTCGGGACACCCCATGCCTCGGCGCTTCAGACCGAGGGAACGGATTTCAGCTATTCCCTGCCCGATTTCAGCTTTGGCTCGGCCGATTATTATTATTCGTTCACGGTGACGAAGGCGAACAGCGCGATCACGATCGACATCGACAGCGACGCCAGCTTCTTCCAGCCCCGCAGTTCGCACGATCTCGACACGGTCGTTCAACTCTACGACAGCGCCGGCGTTCTCATCGACGAGTCCGATGACGGCGGTTTCGACACTGGCAGCAATGCGACGATCGACTCCTTCCTGCAGACGGTCGCCGCCACGCCGGGCGTCTATTACATCAAGGTCACGTCCTACGACGGCTATTATAATTTCGGTCAGTTCCGGCTCAACCTGTCGGTGGAGGATTATGGCACCGGTTCGCGGCTCGATGGCGGCGCCGGCAATGACACGCTCGTTTCGGGCATCGGCAGCGACGTCATGACCGGCGGTGCCGGCATCGACACCTTGACCTATGCCGGCGTCGGCAACGCGGTCATCGTCGATCTCGGCGCGGGTATCGCGACCGGCCATGGCCGCGACGTCCTGAGCGGCATCGAGACGGTGATCGGCACCGCCTTCGACGATGATCTGATCGGCGACACCGGCAACAATCTGCTGGTCGGCAATGGTGGTAACGACTATTTCAACGGCGGCGCGGGTATCGATACCGCGTCTTACGCCGGTGCGGCGAAGGCGGTGACCGTCAATCTTCTGACGGGCACGGTTTCAGGCGCTCTCGGTTCCAATTCGATCGTCGGCATCGAAAACCTGATCGGAACGTCGCAGAAAGACACATTGACCGGCAATGCCGGCGCCAACATCATCAATGGCGGGATCGGCAATATCGCCGATCTGCTCGATGGCGGCGGCGGCATCGATACAGTCACCTACGTGGACGCTCTCGCACGGGTGATCGTCAGCCTGTCGGTGACAGCGGCGCAGAATACGATCGGCGCCGGTGTCGACACGCTGACCAGCTTCGAGAACCTGACCGGCAGCGCCTGGAACGACACGCTGACCGGCACTGCCGACGCCAACACCATCGAAGGCGGGTTCGGCAACGACATCATCACTGCGCTGGCCGGCAACGACACGCTCCGCGGCGGTGACGGCAACGACACGCTGGCAGGCGGCGACGGCAATGACATCATCGATGGCGGCGCCGGCACCGGTGACATCGCCGTTTATGCGAGTGCGGCATCGGCCGTCTCGGTCAGCCTGCTGGTCGCGACCGCCCAGGCCACCGGTGGCGCCGGGAGCGATACGCTGTCGGGCATCGAGGGACTGACCGGTTCCGCGTTCAACGACATTTTGATCGGCGACGCCAATGCCAACACGATGTCCGGCGGCACCGGCAACGACATCATCCGCGGCGATCTCGGCAACGACGTCATCGATGGCGGCTCGGGCATCGATACGCTCGATTATTCGGCTGTAGGCGTGGGCATCACGCTCAACCTGATCAGCCAGTCGGCGCAGAACACGCTGGGTGCCGGCACCGATACCGTCCGCGGCATCGAGAATGTCATCGGCACCGCGTTCAACGACGTCATCACCGGCAATGAGTTCGGCAATATCATCACCGCAGGCAATGGCGACGACATGCTGGTCGGCGGTCTCGGCAACGACACGCTCGATGGCGGCGCCGGCATCGACACCGCGAACTACGCCAGCGCGACCGCCGGGGTGAAGGTCAACCTCACGATCCTGACCGCGCAGACCACGGTCGGCGCCGGTGGCGACACGCTGTCCGGCATCGAGAATCTCAACGGCACCGGCTTCGACGATATCTTCACCGGCGATGCCGCCAACAATGTGCTGACCGGAAACGGCGGCAACGATATGCTGCTGGGCGGTCTCGGCAACGATACGTTGTCGGGCGGGCAGGGGACCGACACGATCAGCTATGTCGGCGCGACCCTGGGCGTGACGGTGAATCTCGGTCTCGCGACCGCGCAGAATACGGTGGGCGCCGGCTTCGATACGCTGGTCAGCATCGAGACTGTCATCGGATCGGCGCTCGGTGACACGCTGACCGGCAGCAATCAGAACAATGCGCTCTCGGGCGGCAATGGCGACGACCTGATCGACGGCAGCCTCGGCGCCGACACGATCGACGGCGGCGCCAACGACGACACTTTAGTGGGCAGCACCGGCAACGACATCATCATCGGTGGCACCGGTAACGACAGCATCGACGGCGGCGCCAATATCGACACGATCAGCTTTGCGGGTGCCGGCAGCGCCGTGACCGTCAGCCTCGCACTGACCACGGCCCAGGCCGTCGGCGGTGGCCAGGGCACCGACACCATCGTCAATGTCGAGAACATCCTCGGCTCGGCGTTCGGCGACACGCTGACCGGCAGCACGCTCGCCAACATCCTGACCGGCGGCGGGGGCAAGGACGTGCTCGCCGGCGGCGGCGGCAACGATATCTTCGCTTTTCTCGCCACCAGCGACAGCACGGCCGGCGCCAATGCCGACCGGATTGCCGACTTCAACGCCGGAGATATCCTCGATTTGTCGGCGATCGACGCCAATGCGAACACGGTCGGCATCAACGATGCGTTCAGCCGGGTCGCGGCCTTCTCGAACGTCGCCGGCCAGTTCACTTTGGCGTTCGCCGCCGGCAGCAACACGACCACTTTGCTGGGCGATACCGACGGCAATGGCGTGGCCGATTTCTCGGTGCTGTTCACGGGTGATGTTACGGCATTGACCACGGGCTGGGTGTTGTAGGACTGACGCGGCGTTATCGAGGCTAACCGAATATGCTGAAAGCATATGGCCGGCGGTTCTGCACCTCAGGGAGTCCTGCTCTGCAGGACGCAGATTGCGATTTTTGCACCTGTGGGTCGTGGCCGGACACGGATCTGCTTGATCAGGACTTTTGACTTGCCATTCGCGGCGACCCCTTGCACCTGTTCTGCAAGGATCGCGACGCGGGAGGAAAGATATTTGGCGATCCGAATACTGGTGAATGCGCTTCGCCTGTCGATTGCATGCCTCGCCACCGTTGCATCGAGTCCGACATCATGGTCGCGCGTGCCGCCGGCAGCCCGGGTCGAACCCAGCGCGGGCGCCGAGGCGGCTTATGACGCCGGCGATTATGGACCGGCGCTGGCAAAACTGGAGGCTGAGCTCGAAGCCTGCCGCACGCGGCGCGGCGCGGCGCCGGATGCCTGTTTCGATCTGCTGAGCTGGGTCGCCGACACCGCGCTGATGGCCGATCGGCTCGACGTGGCCGAGCGCGAATCGCTCCATTATCTCGACGCGGCGACGCGAGTCCTCGGCGAGACGAGCGTCGATCGGGCCGTCGCGGCCAATGCGCTCTCCTCGACCTACAGCCATCTCGGCCGGATGGCCGATGCCGAGCGCTACCAATTGCTGAGCATCGCGATCAAGCGCCGGCTTATCCCCGTCGATGAGCGCGGCCTGGCGATCGCTTTTTCCAACTATGGCGTCCTGCTCGATCGCGCCGGCCGCTATCGCGAAGCCGAACCCTGGTATCGCGACGCGATGGCGAAGGTCGATCGCCTGGACCCCGCCGATCCGGATCTGGCTGCGACGATGCGGACCAACGTCGCGCGCAACCTCGATAATCAGGGCCGGCTCGAGGAGTCGCTGGCGATGTCGAAGCAGGCGCTGGCGATCCGCCGCAGGATCCAGAAGCCCGATCACCCGTCGATCGCGATCGGACTCAACAATGTCGCACTCACGCTGATGCGACTCGGCCGGCTCGACGAAGCCGAAGTGGCGATCCGCGAAGCCTATGCGATCCGTCTCTCGAAAACAGCGCCGCGCGATCGCGATATGCTGATGACCCAGATCGCCTATGCCGCGCTGCTCGAGCGCATCGGCCGGTTCGCCGACGCCAGGATATTGCTGGAAACCAACATCGCCAGCTGGCGCGCGATCGGCGAACGCGTCAGGCTCCCTTATGCGCTGATCCCGTCAGGGCGTGTGCTCGACACGCTCGGCGATCATGTCGCGGCGCAGGCGCGATTGCGCGAGGCGATCGCGATCGAGGCGGCCAGCGAACGCCCGAGCGCGGACCTGATCGCCCGGGCGGAAGCCGCGCTCGCGAAGTCGTTGCTCGACAGCGCCGACGCGACCGGCGCCGAGATCGCCGCGCGCAGTGCGATCGCGCGGCGCGGCGGCGCGGGCTCGAACCGCTACGACGTCGCCGCGACGATCATGCTGCTCGGCGACGTCCAGCTCGCCCGGCAAAAGCCCGGCGATGCGCTCGCCAGCTACCGGCAGGCACTGGCGATCGACGAACGCGTGCTGGCGGCCAATCATCCCGACATCATCGACATCCGCACCCGGATCGCGCGGCTGCTGGCCGACACGCCGGGCGGCGAAGCGGACGCTCGCCGCTGGTATGCCGAGACTGCCGTGCTGGCGCGCGAACGGATCGCGATCAATATCCTCGCGGCACCGACCGATGACCAGTTGAAGGACGCCGACCGGTCGCTGTTCCTCGATCAGCTGCGCTTGCTGAACCGCGCGGCGGCCAATGGCGGCGATACAGCCGCGCTGATGGACGAGGCCTTCGTCGCCGGACAATCGGCGCAGCAATCGATCGCCGCACGCGCGCTCCGCCGGCTCGCGGCGCGGCGAACCGGCGGCGGCGTGAATGAGGCGAACGGGGCGATCGGCGCGATCGAGGCGCAACGTCAGCAATTGCTCCGCCGGATTTCCGGGGACGAGCGAAAGTCGCTGGGTCTTCCGGCTGGCGAGGAAGCCACCGCCGTCGCGCGATCCATGGCGAACGCGCGATCCGAATTCGCGCGGCTGACGGCGCAGCTGAGGGCCGAACATCCCGACTATCTCGCCGCGATCGTGCCGCAACCGCTGGCGCTCGCCGAGGCGCGTGCACGACTTGCACGCGACGCGGCGCTGCTGTTCGCGATCCCGTCTCCGGAAGGCTATCATGTGTGGATGGTGACGCACGACGACGTGCGCCACATTCTGATCGAGGATCGCGACGTCGCCCGCTTCAGCGACCATGTCGATGCGATTCGGGCTGCGGTCGGGCCAGATGAGGGCGCGCGGGGCAGTCTGGCCGGGCGGGCACGCGACCGCTTTCCGACGGCGAGCGCGGAATGGCTCGGCACGACGCTGTTCGCGCCCTTTGCCGATCTGATCGCAGGCAAGCGCCAGCTCTATGTGGTGGCGGCGGGACCGCTGGCGCGCATCCCGCTGGCGGTGCTGCGCTATCGCCACCGCTGGCTGGTCGATCGCCTCGCCATCGCCAGCCTGCCATCGGTCGACAGCCTGCGCGCGGTCCGGCAAATCGCCGCTTCGGCGCCGACAGAGGCGCGGACGGTGGTGGCGCTCGGGCTGGTCGATCCGGGCGCGGCAGGCGCAGGTCTGCCGGTTCTGCATCAGGTCGACCGGCAATTGCGCGAACTCGAGCGCCTGTTCGGCGACCGTGCGGTCATCCGCGAGGGCACCGCCGCGACCGAACAGTGGCTGGCCGCCGATCCGGTCCCGCGCGCGGCGGGCGTGCTGGTGTTCGCGACGCACAGCGTGGTCCGCGGCGGCGAGGAACCCGCGCTGCTGCTCGCGCCCGACAATGCCGGCGGCGACGGCCTGCTGACCGTATCCGAAGCATCGACCTTGCGGCTGTCGGCGGATCTGGTCGTGCTCACCGCCTGCGACACGGCAACGCCGCTGGCCACCGATCCGGATCCCCTCGCGAGCTTCGCACGCGCCTTCTTCCTCGCCGGCGCGCAATCCGCGCTGGTCAGTCACTGGCCGCTCGACGATGGCGCTGCGGCGAGCCAGATGAATTATTTCTTCAAGGCGCTACGTGCGTCGCCCGATCGGAGCCGCGCCGAACTGCTGCGCCGATCGATGATCGCGTTGCGCAACACGCCCGGCGGGCGCTGGCGACATCCGCGCTACTGGGCGCCGCTGGCGCTGGTGGGCAATTGATCGTGCGCCTGTTGATCGTGCGCCTGTGGCAACGTCAATTGGTGAACATCTCGAATTCGCCCGTCCGTCCGGCGGGCGTCAGCGCCTGCACGACGACGCGCACGCGCTCGTCGGCAGCCGGATGCCATTGGCAGAAGGCATAGCCGTCGCGGGCGTCCCGGCCGCAGCGGCGGGCGCCGTGCTGCGAGCGGATCGTCAGGCGGATCGGAAATCGCGCGCGGGCATAGAACATCGCCGGCTCGCCGCCGGCAAAGCGCGCTTCAGCGGCGAACGCGCCGGCGGCATCCAGCCGCACGCGCTGGCGAAGCGCCTCGGGCAGCCGGCCACGGTCGCCGCCCGGCAGGCGATCGAACATCGCCGCCGCTGCAGGATCGTCGGCCAGCGCCCGGCGGGCTTCGGCGAGTCGCTCGCCATAGCCGACGTCGGCGGCGGTGCCGTCGAGCGTCACGCTCTCGTCGCGGGCGCGGGCGAGCAACGCCAGCGCCGCTTCCCAGTCCGCCAGCCGGTTGGTACGCCGCGCCGTTTCGAGCGCGCGATCGGCGCCATAGAGTGCGAACGATCGCGGCGGTTCCACCGGCCGCGCCGATGCGGTCACGGCCGTCAGCAACAGCAGCGGGATGAGGATTTTGCCGCGCCAAAGCCATATCATCGTTCAGGAACCTGACACTGATTGAAGATGAACCGGACGCCGCCCGGCCGTATGACGCTTGTAGTGGAAGATGGGGGACTCGGCAAACATGACGCGCATATTGATGCTCGAAGACGATCCGTTCTGGGCCGACCTGACGCGCGAGTCGCTGACCGGCATGGGCGTGGAATTCTGCTGTGTCGCCGGCGAGCAAGCTTTGCTGCGCCAGCCGGACAAGTTCGAAGCCGATCTCTATATCCTCGATCTGCTGATCGCCGGGTCGCGGTTCGGCGGTCGCGACGTCGTGACCGCGCTCAGGACCGCGCGGATCGATGCGCCCATCCTGATCCTGACCAGCGACGCCAGCAGCGGCAGCATATCGGAACTTCTCGACCTGGGTGCCGACGATTATCTCGCCAAGCCGTTCGACCGGACCGAACTCGCCGCGCGCGTCCGCGCGCTGATGCGCCGGGCCGGGAAACGCGTCGAGGGACCTTTGGTCTTCGATCGGCTGACCGTCGATGCCCGGACTCGGCGCGCCTTCTGGGATCAGCGCCAGATCGACGCCAACGGCAAGGTGTTCGAAACGCTGCTGGTCCTCGCGCAGCACCAGGGCGATATCGTGACGCGCGACATGCTGTGGGCGCGGGTGTGGGGGCCGCGGCGGCCCTACCGTCAGGATTCGGTGATCGACGCCACGATTTCGCGCCTGCGCGGCGCGCTGCGCGACGCCGGCGCAGGTCCGTTCATCCAGACATTGCCGGGCCAGGGTTTCCGGTTCGATCAGCCGCTGCCCGACCGCAGATCGGCATGACGGGCGCGGCGTTCCGCGGCTGGTGGGCTGCAGGCGTAACGCTGTCGCTGCTCGCCGCCGCCTGCGGCGCGCTGCTCGCCTGGCACGCCTTCACCGCGCGCGAGCATGACGCGCTGGCGCGGCAGATCGAGATGTTTCGCGCGGTCGATCGGGTCGCGCCGGTGGTCTCGACGATCGCCGCACTCGAAGCCGTCCACGGCCGCGGCGGCGCGCTGCGCTTCCTCCTCACCGCTCCCGGCGGGGGCACTCCGCTGGCGGGCAATCTGCGACTCGTTCAGGATGCGCGCCGGCTCCCGCGTGATCGTCCGCTGACGATCACCGACGCCGCCGGCGAGACGCTGACCGTGCAGGTGACCGCGCTCGACAATTATTTCCTGCTCGTGCTGGCGCGGCCGATCGAGTTGCGCGACCGGCTGCTGACCGCCGCCGCCGGCTTTGCCGGCTTTGCCGCGATGGCGAGCCTGTTCTGGCTGGCCGCGCAGGCCTGGGGCTATCGCCGGCTGAAGGCGGCGGTGGCCGAATTGAGCGACGTGATAATCGGCTTCGACAAGGACAACATGAGCCGGCGCTCGGCGCTCTCCGGGCCAGGATCGGGGACGGGGGCGGGTTCGCATCCGATCGACCGACTCGCGGTGCAGGTCAACGCCGCGCTCGACCGGATCGAGCAGCTCGTGCTCAGCCACCGCGATTTCGCCCGGCGCGTGATGCACGACATCAAGGAACCGGTGGCGCGCGCGCAGGCAGCGCTGATGGACGAACGCGACGAGCACCCGGCGATCGCGCGCGCGCTGGCGAGCCTCGACCGTTTCCAGGCCACGCTGCGCGAAACCCAGAATATCCACGAGGCGCGATCGCAGCAGCGCGATCCGCCGGCTGCTGTGGCGCTCGACACGATCGTGCGCGACGTCCTCGATCATTATATCGACGTGTTCGCCGACCGCGACATCGCCGTCGTCACGCGGCTTGAGCCGGCTTATGTCTTCGGCTGGTACAACCAGCTCTGGCTGATGCTGAGCCATCTGATCGACAATGCGATCAAGTATCAGCCGGCCGGCGGCGGAATTCGCGTGACTCTGCGCACGATCGCCGGCGCGACGATTCTCGAAATCGCCGATCAGGGTCCCGGGCTGGCGGGCATGCCGGCCAGGCCCGGGCAGCTCTATGAGCGGGGTCCAGCAGGCGATGGCGTCGCGGGCAGCGGTATCGGGTTGAATTCGGTGATGGCGATCGCGGCGCTTCACGAAGCGTCCATGGAATGGCGCGACCGCGACGACGCCGCGTCGGGCCTGATCGCACGCCTATCGTTCGGCGCCGCGAGATCCGGCCGCAACGTCCTCGATATCGGACGATTTCCGCCGGGTTGAAGCGCGGCGCATGTCGCGCATCACCGGAGGATGCTGCGGTAACGACCCGAACTTCGATCTCGTTACGAAAATGTGACGCAACGCATTCTCTATCAGCAAAAACGGCAAGATATGCTTTTCAACTGATTAGAGATGTTAAGATTGATCTCCGTTCATCAACCTTATATTATTGTAAGGTCGCATGTTGCCGTTGTTGCATGTCCAGCGCCGATGCTAGCAACCACGGTCAAGATCGCGTTTCCATTCACCCGTTGATCGGTCGCCTTTGTCGAGGTGGTGCGGATGCTCGATCCATTGCCGATCCATGGGGAGACGAACATGCCTGTCATCACCGGCACCAACAATTCCGAAACGCTCAACGGCACCGAGACCGCAGACACGATCAATGCGCTGAGCGGCGACGATACGCTGAACGGCCTTGGCGGCGACGACACGCTGAACGGCGACAATGGCAATGACGGCCTCAATGGCGGCAGCGGCACCAATATCCTCAATGGCGGCGGCAATGACGACTCGATCAGCAGTGTCGGCATCGATGATGCGATCGACGGCGGGTCGGGTAATGATGTCGTCTACCTCAACACGGGCGGTATCATCGGTGGCGTCATTCAGGGCAATTCCGGGTCGGATGCCCTGTTTTTCAATGGTGCGACATTCGACGACACGTCCGGCAGCGCGACGTTCGCGACGTTCGAGGAGGTCTACGGCACGGCCTATGGCACGTCGGGCAACGACACGCTGAACCTGTCGGGCCTCAACCTCGTTGCGCTCGCCAGCTATGCGCTGTCGCTCCTTGGCGGTGCGGGCAACGACACGATCACAGGTGGCGCCGAGATCGACACGATGTATGGCGAAGACGGCAATGATACGCTGACCGGCGGCGGTGCCGGTGATACATTATATGGCGGCGCAGGCACCAACACGCTGAACGGCGGCGATGGTGCCGACTTCATCTATAGCGACGGGATCGACGATGCGATCGATGGCGGTGCGGGTGATGACGTCATCGTGTTCAACGCCGGCGCGATCCTCGGTGGCGCGGTTCAGGGCGGTTCCGGCAGCACTGATTATCTCGATTTCGGCGGCACGACGTTCGACGCGACTTCGGGCAGTGCGACGTTCGCGGGGATCGAATATCTCGGGTACTTTTACACACCTACGCTCAACGGTACGGCCGGCAATGACACGCTCAACCTCTCGAGCCTGACCGCCGCGACGATCATCGGAACCTCATTGACGATCAATGCCGGTCAGGGTTCGGATACGGTAACCGCTGGCATCGAGAATGATACGATCTACGGCGGCACCGGCACCAACACGTTGAACGGCGGCGATGGCGCCGACTTCATCTACAGCGACGGAATCGACGATGCGATCGATGGCGGCACAGGCGATGACGTCATCGTGTTCAACGCCGGCGCGATCCTCGGTGGCGCGGTTCAGGGCGGTTCCGGCAGCACTGATTATCTCGATTTCGGAGGCACGACGTTCGACGCGACTTCGGGCAGTGCGACGTTCGCGGGGATCGAATATCTCGGATATTTTTACACGCCTACGCTCAACGGCACGGCCGGCAATGACACGCTCAACCTCTCGACTCTCACTGCGGCGACGATCGTTGGCAACGCATTGACGATCAATGCAGGCGACGGTGCCGACACCGTGACCGGCGGCATCGAAGACGATAGTATCAATGGTCAGGGCGGAGACGACACGCTCAACGGCGGAACTGGCAACGATTCGCTCTCCGGCGGCACCGGCACCAACACGTTGAACGGCGGCGATGGCGCCGACTTCACCTACAGCGACGGAATCGACGATGCGATCGATGGCGGCACAGGCGATGACGTCATCGTGTTCAACGCCGGCGCGATCCTCGGTGGCGCGGTTCAGGGCGGTTCCG